>SESE01000219.1_pt1 | contig 25375 bp, 25 predicted proteins | sample 3171371 | NCBI WGS metagenome assembly SESE01 (sample SAMN06051881, study PRJNA518727) | freshwater metagenome | biome: subpolar coniferous forest; feature: holomictic lake; material: water; isolation source: holomictic Lake 442, 13 m depth | place: Canada: near Kenora, Ontario | collected... | reverse complement strand
AAGGGGTAGCGGAAAGGTGGCGGGGGTTTAGAAGTGGGCTTCTGTTTGGGGTTTCTTGGAGGCTGGGCAGCCTTCCATGTTGTTTTGGGCCGGGCTGCTCGGTTGTCAAAGAGGCATTCGCCCACGATGGGCCAGAGCTGCGCTTGGGGTCAAGAGGGACCCGGCGGCAAGGCTGTCTGACTGTTCGGCAGTGCCCCCCGCTTCAGGGCGGGTTCTCCTTCCGGCTGAGGCAGTCGAGGATCGCGGCGATCACCTTGGGCTGCTGGATGACGGCGATGCGCTGCAGGCGGCTGTCGCACCGGGGGCAAACCATGACATCCACTGCAAACACCTTCAGGAGGAGCTGCGCCCAGGGCACCCAGCGCCGCCGGATGGTCCTGCCGTTGCGAGTTTCAGCGTAGGCCACGCTGTGGCCGCAGGGGTCGTCCTCTGGAATCTCAGGCGCTTCCGGCACCACCTGTTTCCGCAGCTTGGCATTCGGCGCAAGCACGCCGAAGTAATGCACCAAATGCATTCTCGGCGGAGGCACGAGGGCCGAGAGCCGTGCCATCAGTTCCTCGCCGCTGAAGAAGATCACCCGGGTGCCATCGGGCCAGGGCGTTTTCAGCTCGAAGGCGTACTTGCCGTCCATGGTTTCGTGGAGCCGTCCCTTTGCCAAGGGTGGGCGCAACAAATACCGGCATAGCCTCTCGCGGTGAAAGCGGTTGACTCGGCGCTCCGCGCCTCGCCCCTGCGGGGCCGCCGTCGGCTGCGCCGATGCGGTCCTATCCTCCCTTCGCTTCGCTCCGGTCGGATGGTGTCTGCCGACACGCGCACCTCGGCATCCAGGACGAAACCAAGGGCCTTCCCGGCCCGCTCGGCCTGCGCGGGCACCCAGACCCGCGCATCCTGCAGGCGCACAGGCTTCACCCCGGCGGAATGGAAGACCAGCGTGCCTGAGATGGAAGCCTTCGCCATGCCGGCCAGCGATTCGCTGCGCTGGGCCACGGGATCTTCGGATTCATCCAAGTCATCCAGCCAGATGCCGCGGCGGCGCAGGAGAGCCAGCACCGCCTCCGCGATGCGACCGGCCACGCGATGGAGATCCTCCAGGCTGGACGGGGCCAGTTCCATAAAGGCGGGATTACCAAAGGCATCGACGACAAAGACGCCATCCAGCACGAGGGCATGGAAGTGAATGTTCAGGTTCAGGGCCGAACCGAAGCGTTGCACGGCCACCATCGCCCCGGTGTGGGCCTGCCGGGTGGAATCCAGGCCCAGCGCCCGCCGAGCCCGCAGGCGCTGGTAGCGGATCACCTCCTGCGTGGCAGCCTTCGCTACGGCGCGGCAGAGCTTCCCGTCGTAGGCCAGGAGGTAGCGCAGCACCTTGGGGAGGCTCAGCACCCACTGGCGCAGGGACACCGACGGCAGGACGCGCTCGCAAAGCCAGGCGTCGCCTTCTTCCATCCGGCGGCCACCGCAGGAAGGGCAGAAGCCGCGCCCCTTGCAGGAGAAGGGCACCATCCGGTCGTGGCCGCACCCGGCGCAGTGGATGCGCAGGAAGCCCTCCCGCTGGTCGCCGCAGCGGAGGTAGGCATCGAACTCCCGCCGGACAAAGGAGGGCAAGGGCCTGCCATGGGCGGCACAGGCCGCCCGGACGCTGGGCCAGTGCGCCGCCACGCAGCGGTGCAGCAGGGTCTGGTCGAACTGGCGCGGTTGGTAGAACCGGGCACACACCATTCGATCATTTTTGTCTTTTTTTCGTTTTGTCAACCTCTAAACGGAACCACCTTCCACGGACGGCCAGAGAGGGGCTGGCCCCGCGCGGAGTCGGGTGGTTACCATGCTGGCCCGAACGGGCTGTCAGCCTTCCGCCTCGCTTCCGGCAAGCCCGATGGGAGTCCGCTGCACCTTCCACCCAGCCAGGGCCCAGCAGAGGGCACCAAAGGCGATGAGGATGAGGAAGGCCAGCAGGGGATGGGTGGACACCTGCTCCTGGGCCAGCAGCTGGTGCGTCTTGACAGTGGTCGCGCGGGTGCCGGTCAGGCTTTCGATGTAGTGGGTGAAGGTCAAGCGCTGCAGGAAGGGCGGCAGGATGCGCACCAGGGGCTCCCACAGGAAGAAGTAGAGGGCGCCCCAGATGGTCCCGCGCTTGAAGAGCAGTCCCACCAGGGTCATGAAGGCCAACTCACCCCACCAGGCGCCCAGCAGGGCCCCGATGCGACCCAGCAACTGGGAAGGATCACCCCCAAGGGAAAAGAGCCCGAGGGCCCCGATGACCAGCCAAAGGGCGCCCCACAGGAACCAGGGCAGGGCCTTGCCCAGGGGCAGGGCCCAGGCGGGGGCCGGACGCACCAGCAGGAGCGGCAGAGTGCGTTGTTCCAGGTCCTCCCGGATACCGGCCGGAGCCGCCACCAGGGCCATAATGGGCAGCAGGATCCGGATCATCTCGTGCAGGATCTGCAGGGCGTCACCGGAGCGGATGTCAGCCCCCTGGAGCCCGGCGATGATCTGACCGCCCATCACCAGGACCACGGGCCCGATGGCCGTAGCTGCCAGCACCCAGCCACGACCCTGGAGCACCCGGGGAGCATAGCCCAGGGCGGTGGCGCGAAGGGTCGCCAGGGGAGAGGGGATCACATGGGTCATGGGTTACCCCGAGTCGAAGGAACTGGTCGGACCGGGCCCGAACCGATAAGTCCGGAGCAGGCTCCGCCGGCTCCGGGCCCGGGGGCCCGGGGGTATTCGCGCAGCGTGGAACCCCCGGAGCGCATCAGGCATGATCCTTGGTCAGGTATTGGAAGACCGCATCAAGGTTCAGATCCAGGGGGTCCATGGAATGGACCGCCAGGGCGCCCTGGGCGACCTCCTTCTGGAGCCGGGGCAGGAACTCCCGGGGGGACCGCACGGAGATCACCACGGCGTCCTCCTCCATGCGCAGAGCGGCCAGTTCCGGCTGCTCCACAGCCCAGCGGGCCAGTACCCGGGCCTCGCCGGTGAGCCGCAGCTCCACGGGATGGCGGTCGAGCAGTTGCCGGATTTCGGTGACAGTCCCTTCCGCCAGGAGCCGCCCCCGGAAGAGCAGCAGGATGCGGTCGGTGAGCTGCGCGATCTCACCGAGGATGTGGCTCGACACCAGGATGCGGGTGCCCCCTGTGGCCAGGTCCCGAAGGAGGGTCATGAGGGTGAGGCGCGCTTCGGGATCCAGCCCATTGAAGGGCTCGTCCAGGATGAGCAGCTCCGGTTCGTGCAGGAGGGCCTGGGCCAGGCGGATGCGCTGCCGCATGCCCTTGGACATGCGCGCAAAGGGGAGGTGGGCACGATCGGCCATGCCCACGGTGACCAGGGCCCGGGCCGCTGCGCTCCGCAGGCCTTCACCCGATAGGCCGGACAGCTCGCCCATCATGCGCAGCCAGCGATCGGCTCGGAGGCCCGCCGGCAAACGGTCCCCCTCGGGAACGAGGCCCAGGCGGGACAGCACGGCGGGGTTGCGGAAGGGGGCTTCGCCAAAGACCCGCACATCGCCCCCGGAAGGCGGTAGCAAACCTGAGAGCAGCTGCAACAGGGAGGATTTGCCAGCGCCATTGGGGCCCAGCAGCCCGGTGATGCCGCCGCCGTCCGGCAGCTCAAAGGTGGTGGGACTCAGCCCAAGAATGGGGCCGTAGCGGAGGGAGGCGCGGTCAAGGGTGATCATCACATGACCCCTTCCGAAGGCCGGGTGCGCCGGACGGCCACGAAGGTCCAAAGGCAGATATGGCCGGCGGTACCCAGCAGCGCCGGCAGCCAGGCCACCATGGGGTGGTCCACGCCCACAAGGAGCTGGGGCCAAGCCTCGGCCAACATGATGGGATTCAGCGCATCCACCGCCTGGATTCCCGTGAGCCCATGGAGGATGGAGGCCAGGGTGCCCGTCCCGAGCACGAGACCCAGGACCCAGCCAATACCGGCCCGGGGGGTGGCGGCCATGCTGGAGGCACCCACGGCCAGGGACCCCATGAGCACGGAACTGATGGCCATGGCGGGCAGCAGGCGCAGGGGGGCCGTGGCCCAGACAGGACCCTGGAGGCCCGCCAACAGCAGGGACATTAGCCAGGGCAGCAGGGCGAAGGGCAGCAGGATGGCGAAGGGCAGCAGGGAGGCGAAACCCAACTTGGCGAGCAGGTAGTCCTGGGGCGCCACGGGATGCGCATACATCAGGGGCCGCACCCGGTAGAGGGTGTCCCGAGCCACGAGGCCACCACCCACTAAGGCCACCAGGAACCAGAGCAGATACATCGCTGGATTCAGCAGGTCCGCCTGAAAGGCCGCCCCCTGGGTGAGGATGGTCTTCGCGAAGTCCTGCATGGGCTTGAAAGCCGGATTGGTCTGCAGCAGGTGGTCCACATAGATGCGAGCCACCTTCCAGAACAGGATCACCAGAAAGGCGAAGCCGAAGAAGCGGCCGATCTTCTGGCGCCAGAGACGGGTGAAGTCGAAACGCATGAGAACCAGCACCGGTGGATGGCCGTGCAGGAGATCCGGAGCGGGCGGCAGGGTGGGAGCGTAGATGGGCATGATCAGGCTCCCGCTACCGGAGCGGCCCCGTGGAGGGCCCGCAGCAGCACCTCGTCGAGGCGATCGTGGCGGGGCGTAACCTGCACCAGCGTGGCGCCCCAGGCTTCGGCCCAGTGGAAGGCACCCATGGGCTCCGCCTTCGCCAGTTCCAGATCGTAGAGGCCGTTGCGCGCCTCCAACACTTCCCCCAGCTCTGCCAGGGCAGCCTCCTGATCCCCGGTGAGCGGATCGAGGAAGCGCAGCTCAACGCGCTTGGCCAGAACCTTGCGCAAGCCAGCCATGGAGCCCGCCGCCTTGATCTGGCCCTGGTCGAGGATCACGAGCTGATCCGCCACCCGTTCCACATCGCCCAGCAGGTGGGAGGCCAGGATGACGCCGGTGCCCAGTTCCGCGTGGACCCGGAGCACCAGGTCCAGCATCCGGCGGCGGCCATCGGGATCAAGGCCATTGGTGGGCTCATCCAGGAAGATCAGTTCCGGACTGTGCACCAGGGCCTGGGCCAGCTTCACTCGCTGCCGCATGCCGGTGGAATAGCCGCTGACGGGCCGGTAGCGGGCCTCGTCCAGGCCCACAAAATAAAGTACCTCGTGGGCGCGGTCCCGAGCGGCTTCGGGCGCCAACCCTGACAGCTCGCCCCAGAAGGCCACCTGCTCGTAGGCCGAGGCATCCTCGATCAGGGCATCGTATTCCGGCATGTAGCCGATGCGAGCCCGGAGTCGGTGGGCCCCCGCTACCCCCAGGGCCACGCCGAGCACCGACCCGGAGCCGCGGGAGGGCGTTAGGAGCCCCAGGAGGGCCTTCAGCAGGGTGGACTTGCCCGCACCATTGGGGCCGAGCAGGCCGACGATGCCCTGCTCCAGCGAAAGGCTCAGGCCCTTCAGGGCGGGCTCTGCCGTCGCGGCATAGCGCACTTCAAGGTTTTCGAAGGAGATCAAGTCGGGACTCCGGTGATGTGGCGGCTACGAGCTTGCCAGATATTGGATTAGGCTGGACGGGATCATCCTCGCACCCCCCCCAAGGATCCGCATGTTCCCCCTGGACTGGCCCTTTCTTGATGCCCTGCAGACTGGGGCGTTGACGGCCCTGTTCATTACTTTTGGATCCGATGCCTTTTCCCGGCGGGACGGCATGATGGGGCTGCTGGCCCTGAGTTGCCTGCTGGTGGCCTTGCGCCATTCTGTGCTGGCCCTCGGCGCCTCCTCCGGCTTGAATCCGGACCTGCTGGATCGCGCTCAAAGCTTCCTGGTGGCCTTGGGCTTCCTGACCCTCTGCCTGACCCTCCGGCAACTCTTCCCGAACCAGGTGCCACGACGCTTCCCTGGCTGGATCGCCCTGGGCCTGGTCCCGAACTTCCTGCGCAACCTCTTCCTCCCCCATCCCAGCACCGCCGAGCTCTGGCTGCAGCAGGCGGCCAACCTCACCTTCCTGGTGGGCTGCGGCGCCGCCATCCATTTCACCCTCCGGGCCCGAATGGAAGGGGATCCCATGGGGCGGCGGCTCTTCCTGGGCTTCCTGGGGGTGACCCTGCCCGTCGTTGTTGAGATTGCGGCGCTCAGCCTCTTTGACATGAAGGTCCGTCTGTCCGGTTTCAGCCTGGTGATGCTGGCCATGGCCATTGGCAACTCCTGGCAAAGGGTGGTGGTGGGCGCCATGGAATCCCGCATCCACGCGGCGCAGACGGAGGCCGAAGCATGGCGGAGCCTGATCCCGGGCACCGCCTTCCGCACCGATCGCCCGTCTACCTGGATGGATACCCTCTTCGGGGACGACTGGCCTGATCGTCTGCGGAGCGGAGGGGACACTCAACTGGTAGGAGCGGACGGTGCCACCTACCGGATTCGGAGTCGCAGCCTCCCTGGCCAGGACCGCCTCGGGTGGTGCGAACGCGATGACGCCCAACCCGGCGCCTGGGGCTTCCTGACTGGCTGGGCCGTGGGCCTAGGCATGGACGATGCCACCGAGGCTGCCCGCATCCAGGCCCTGCTACAGTCCTGGGGCGCCGACGTGGAGCTCTGGGGCACCCTGCCACCGCGCGAAGGGCCCTATCCCAGCATCCTCCTCTGGGCCCGGGAACCGAGCATCCTGGCTGTGTGGCGTGAGTTTGACCTGATCCGCCGCCGGGCCCGCTGGGTCCAGATCGGCGGCCCCATCACCAAGGGGCCCCACGCCCGCCTGGAGCCCGGGGCCACCGGGGAGGTCCTACGCCGCCACCTGGAAGAGCTCCTTTCGAAACGCTGAGGCCGACCCTCGCCCAAGTCCAAGCCTGGGTGGACTTGCCCGAAGGGGTGGCTTCCATACGAGAATGGGCCCATGAGCTTCGCCCATCTCCACCTGCACACCGAGCACTCCCTGCTCGACGGTCTCACCCGGATTCCCGAGCTGGTCAAGAAGTGCCGGGCCTCCGGCATGCCGGCCGTGGCTGTCACTGACCACGGCAACATGTTCGGCATGATGAAGCTCTACGATGCCTGTGAAAAGACCATGGATGCCGATGGCAACTGGGCCGTGAAGCCGATCCTGGGCTGCGAGGTCTATGTCGCGCCCAAGACCCGCTTCGACCGGAAGCTGGAGGCCCGGAACACCACCGGTGAAGAGGGCCTGGAGGACTGCTTCGATCCCAGCGGTTCCCGGGATGCGGGCTACCACCTGGTCCTGCTGGCGAAGAACTCCGTGGGCTTCACCAACCTCTCCCGTCTGGTGTCGGCCGGTTTCACCGAGGGCTTCTACTACAAGCCGCGGGTGGACAAGGATCTCCTTCGCCAGCACAGCGAGGGCCTCATCGCGCTCTCGGCCTGCCTGGGCGGCGAGGTCCAGGCCCGCATCCTGCAGAACCGCCTGGACCAGGCGGAGCGGGTTTCACGGGAGTTCCGCGACATCTTTGGCGAGGACTTCTTCCTGGAGATCCAGGACCAGGGGCTCGAAAAGGAACGGGAGATCATCCCCTTCCAGCAGGAGTTGGCGGCGAGGCTGGGTATTCCCCTGGTGGCCACCAATGATGCCCACTACCTCAACCACGAGGATGCGGACCTGCACGACACGCTGCTCTGCATCGGCACCAAGACCACCAAGGCCCGCGAAAAGCGTATGCGCTTTGCCACCGATCAGTTCTTCGTCAAAACGCCCGAGCAGATGCGCACCATCTTTCCCGACCATCCCGAGTATCTGGAACGCACCCTCGAGATTGCCGCCCGAGTGGACCTCTTCCCCATCACCCGGAAGCCCGTCACACCCAGGTTCCCGGTCCCTGCTGGCTATGACCTGGAATCCTATTTCGTGCACGTGGCGAAGGAGAGTTTCCAGCAGCGGCTAATGGAGTGCGGCCCTCTCTGGCAGCAGGGCGCCCTCAAACACTCCGAGGAGAAGTACCGCGAGCGCCTGGCCTTTGAACTGGACATGATCCTGAAGATGGGGTTCCCAGGCTACTTCCTGCTGGTCTGGGACTTCATCCGCAAGGCCCGGGAGATGGGCGTACCGGTGGGCCCCGGCCGCGGCTCAGCGGCGGGCAGCATTGTCGCCTGGTCCATGCGGATCACGGACATCGATCCCATGCAATACGACCTGCTGTTCGAGCGCTTCCTGAATCCCGAGCGCGCCACCATGCCTGATGTGGACATCGATTTCTGCCGGGACGGGCGCCAGCGGGTCATCGACTATGTCACCGAGAAATACGGCCAGGACAAGGTCAGCAACATCATCACCATCAATCAACTCAAGTCCAAGGCTGTCATCAAGGACGTGGCGCGGGTCTTCGAAAAAGACTTCGCCTGGGCCAACAACCTGACCAAGGCCTTCACCCTGGCCGCTGCGAGCGTGCCTGCCCCCGAGGACAACCAGCCCATCACCATCGGCTATGTGCTCGAGCACTCGGAGAAACTCCAGGAGATCTACAACCTGGAACCCGAGACCAAGAACGTCCTCGATGTGGCGAAACGCCTGGAGGGCCTTTCCCGCAACACCGGTGTCCATGCCGCAGGCATCATCATCGCCCCCGATGACCTCACCGCCTTCGCCCCGCTGTCGAAGGACAAGGACGGCAAGGTGATGGTGCAGTACACGATGGTCGAGGCCGAGCGGGCCGGCCTGCTAAAGATGGATTTCCTGGGGCTGGAAACGCTCACGCAGATTGCCAAGACCCAGGAGGTCATCGCCCGTCGCCATGGCCAGCCCAAGGACATGACCACCATCCGTGCCTTCGATGACAAGAAGACCTTCGAGCTCTTCGCGGCCGGTGATACCGATGGCGTGTTCCAGTTCGAATCCGGCGGCATGAAGCAGTTGCTGCGCCAGTTGGGTCCAGACCGCTTCGATGACTTGATCGCCCTCAACGCGCTCTTCCGTCCCGGCCCACTGGGTGCGGGCATGGGCACCACCTACGTGGAGCGCCGCCACGGGCGCGAGACTGTGACCTACCTCTTCCCTGACCTGGAGCCCATCCTGGCTCCCACCTACGGCGTCATGCTCTACCAGGAACAGGTGATGCAGATCGCCAGTCTGGTGGCGGGCTATTCCCTGGGCGAAGCCGATACCCTGCGCCGAGCCATGGGCAAAAAGGACAAGGCGAAGATGGCCAAGGAAAAGACCAGCTTCATCGAGCGGGGCACCGCCCGGGGCTATGACAAGACCAAGGTCGCCGACATGTTCGATCTCATTGAATATTTCGCTGGCTACGGCTTCAACAAGAGCCACAGTGCGGCCTACGCCATGGTGGCCTACGAGACGGCCTACCTGAAGGCCAACTTCCCCGTGGAGTTCATGGCGGGCTTGCTGTCCACCAAGTCGGGCCGCACCGACGATGTGGCCAAATATGTCCAGAACTCCCGGGACCGGGGCATCGAGGTGCTGGGTCCCGATATCAACGAATCAGCGGTGGACTTCACAGCCACGGGGGACCGGCAGATCCGCTTCGGCTTCGCGGCGGTGAAAGGGCTCGGCGACGCGGCTCTCCAGGCCATCCTCGAAGCCCGCCGCACCGAAGGCCGGTTCAAGGATCTGTTCCATGCCCTCAAGAGCACGGACCTCCAGAAAGCCAATCGCAAGGTCTGGGAATCCCTCATCAAAGCCGGTGCCTTCGACAGCCTGGAACCCAACCGGGCCGCGCTCCTGCAGGGCCTGCCCGATGCCGTGTCCGCCGCCGCCCACGGGGGTGGCGACACAGGCATGACCAGCCTCTTCGATGATGCCGAGCTGGCCAGCCTGAGCGAAGACTGGCGCGTGCCCGAAAACATCGAACCCTGGGACCGCAAGACCCGCCTGGCTGCAGAGCGGGAGGTCCTGGGCCTCTTTGTCAGCGGGCACCCCCTGGAGGAGTTCGCCGACGCCATCCAGGTCCACACCTACGGCACCCTGGCCAAGGTTCTTGAGGGCGTGGCCGTCGGCCGCCTGCGCGACCGCAGCGAGGTCACCCTCGGCGCCATGGTCACCACCGCCACCTTCAAGACCAATCAGAAGGGCGAGCCCTGGGCCATCCTCCAGGTGGAAGATCCCACCGGCAAGATGGAAGTCCTGCTCATGGCCAGCAAGTACGATCCGCAGAGCAAGAAGACGCCCAAGCGCCCCTTCCACGACTACGGTCATCTGGCCCTGCCCGAGGCCATGCTAAGGATCACGGGCGATCTCCGCGTGGAAACCATCCAAGGCAATGGCAGCGCCGATGCTGAGGAGGAGGAAGAACAGACCGTCGTCAAGCTCTTCGCCACGGTGCTGGAGCCCCTGTCCAGTTTCCAGGGGCAGGGTTTCAATGGCGCCCTGCTGCGGCTCCCGCCGGGGGAATGCCCGCCACGCATGGCCGCCCTCCTGGCCGAGCACAAGGGCACCCTGCCCCTGACGTTCGAATACCAGTCGCAAGAGGGCTTGGTGGTGCGGATTCGAGCCGGCACCGAGCTGGGCCTGAAGCACGATCCTGATCTGGCGGAGAAGCTGGCCCGGGAGATCGGCTGCACGCTGAGTTGGACCTACTGACTGACGGCCGGGGTATTCTCTTTCCCATGCCGAAGGATCCTGTTCCGACCCCCGACCTGAACGCCGTCGTTGCGGCCTTGGTGGAGGCCTCCACCTCCCTCACCGACATGCCCATGGGGCGGCGGGCGTTCCCGTCCCGGGCGGCCCTGGGGGCCCTGGTGGAGGACCTGCGGGCCCTGCTCTTTCCGGGCTACTTCGGCCCTTCAGAATTGAAAGGCGAAACCCTGCGCTACCACCTGGGCGCCCGCATGGACCGGGTGCTACACGGTCTCAGCGACCAGATCCAGCGGGGCCTGCTGGCTTCGGACCCCACCTGCGGCAGCTGTGAGGCACAGGCGCTGGCACTCTCCCGCGCCTTCTTGGCCCGGCTCCCGGAAGTCCGGCGGCTCCTGGCCACGGATATCCAGGCAGGCTTTGAAGGCGACCCTGCTGCCACCAGCCCCGAAGAAGTCCTCTTTAGCTACCCCGGCCTGCTCGCCATCACCAGCCAACGCCTGGCCCACGAGCTTCTAAAACTCGGCGTCCCCCTCCTGCCTCGCATGATCACCGAGCACGCCCACAGCCTCACGGGCATCGATATCCATCCCGGCGCTCAGATCGGCGAGCGGTTCTTCATCGACCACGGCACCGGGGTGGTCATCGGTGAGACCTGCATCATCGGCCGCAATGTGCGGATCTACCAGGGCGTGACTCTGGGTGCCAAGAGCTTCCCCCTGGATGCCGATGGCCATCCCATCAAGGGCGTCCCGCGCCACCCCATGCTCGAAGACGACGTGATCATCTACTCCAACGCCACCATCCTGGGCCGGATCACCCTGGGGCAGGGGTCGGCCATCGGCGGCAATGTCTGGCTCACCCACAGCGTCCCTGCGGGCAGCGTGATCACCCAGGCCAATGAAAAGGACGGGATGCCGTCATGAGCGTGCTGCTTCGCTTCCTCTTTTCCGCCATCGGCCTGCTGGTGGCCTGTTCCTTCGTGCCCGGCCTTCGGCACGGCGGCTTCCTGGACCTACTGGCGGTGGCGGTCCTGCTGGGCGCCCTGAACGCCACCGTGGGCGCCTTCCTGCGGCTCATTGCCTTTCTGCCCATGGCCTGCTCCTTCGGCTGCTTCAGCCTCGTGATCAATGGCCTGGTCTTCTGGATGGCGGGTTCCCTATCCCGGAATCTCGGTCTGAATTTCACTGTGCAGGGCTTCTGGCCCGGCGTGTTCGGTGCCCTGGTGACCAGCGTCATTGCCTCGGTCCTGGGCGGCATCTTCATTCCCAAGGATCGGGAACGTCCCCAGGGGCCGAGGACCATCAAGATCGTGAATTAGGGCCAGCTGGGCTTAGGGCAACAGGGTGGCGTCTTTGAGGCGCACCGCGAACTGCGGGACATCGCCCATGCCACGGCGCCACTCGGTCTTTACCTTCGCGATCCGGTCCACGATCTCCATGCCCGCCACCACGCGGCCAAAGGCACAGTAGCCGTAGCCTTCTTCGGTCAGGTTCTGGTGATCCAGGCGCGGGTTGTCCACCACGTTGATGAAGAACTGGGAGGAGGCACTGTGGGGTAGGTTCGTACGGGCCATAGCCACGGTGCCGCGGGTGTTCCTCAGCCCGCCCTTGAAGGTCGAGGGCGCCTCGTTGGTGATCGGTCCCCGGCCGGGCTTTTCCGTCAGGTTTTCCAGCATCGCCCCACCCTGGATCATGAAGCCATCGATGACCCGATGAAAAATGGTGTCCTTGTAGAAATCTTCCTTCACATATTGCAGAAAGTTGGCAGCGGTCTGCGGTGCCAAGCCAGGTTCCAGTTCCACCACAACGGGGCCATAGCTGGTGAGGAGCTGAACGCGGGGTTTGGCCACCGGCACCGGCGCGGCGGTGCTCGCCGGGGCAGCTACGGGCTGAGCAACCTTGGCCTGGGCGGCTGCAGGGAGGCTGATGGCAAGGACGCAGAGGAGGGTGCGGATCATGGGATCTCCGAGGGGCAACACTTCATTCTGCCGCGAAACCCCAGGATGTCCCCGGTATCGTAGACCAATGCCCTTCCTTGACCTGCCCCCCTGGCTTTTGTCCCTGCTGCTGGCCCCCTTCGGCCTCGTACTGGGCTCCTTCGGCAATGTCCTCATCCACCGCCTCCCCCAGGAGGATCCGGCCGAGCGGAATGTCATCACCAAGGCCAGCCACTGTCCTGGCTGCAAGACAAAGATCAAGCCCTGGCACAACGTGCCGCTGCTCGGGTGGCTCTGGCTGCGGGGGAAGTGCGCTGACTGCGGCTGGAAGATCCCCGTGCGCTACCCCCTGGTGGAGCTGCTCGGAGGCCTGCTGCTCGCCGCATCGCCCTGGCTCTTTCCCTTCGGGACCCTGGTCTGGGGCAAGGGCGTCGTCTGCGGCTTTGCCCTGATCGTGCTCTTTTTCACCGATTTCACTGAAATGATCCTGCCGGACGCGATCCAGTTTCCGCTCATGGTCCTCGGTGTGCTGCTCACCCTACCCCAGCTGTTCTGGCCCGAAGCCCTCGTGAAGGTATGGACCGGCCCCGGCGATATCCTCCAGGCCCTGGCCTTTCATAACGCCCTCCAACCCGCCCCCGGCTATCACGGCTTTGAGCCCGCCGTCACCTGGTCCCAGAGCCTCCTGGGACTGGCGGTGGGCTACGGAGTGCCGGACCTGATGAACCGCCTCTACAAGGCCGTCCGCAAGACCGATGGCCTGGGCATGGGTGACTTCAAGATGCTCGCCTGGCTCGGCGCTTTCCTGGGGTGGGCCCCCATGCTGGGCATCCTCTTCCTCGGCGCCGGCCTCGGTGCCGCCGTGGGCCTGCCCCTCATGCTCATGCGCCGCTCCGATGGCCAGACCATGCTGCCCTTCGGCTGCTTCCTCGCCTTGGCCACACCCATCGTGGCGTTCTTCGGTCGCGCCCTATGGCTGGGGTATCTGGGGTGGATTGGGTAGCTGGATCACTCCGGGCCTGGGCCGCCGCTGGGCGAAGAGCCACTGACAAAAGGCCTCGGAAGCATAGGCAGCATCCCAGCTGTTGTGTCCCAGACCCGGGAACTCCGTATAGCGCACCGCGGCTGAGACCTCCTGCAGGGCCTCGGCGGGCTCCCGTGAGCAGCGGACCGGCACCACGGGGTCCAGGTCCCCATGGAAGATCCAGATTGGCGTGCTGACCAGCCGCTGGGCGAGGGCCGACAGGGTGGGTCCATCCCCTTCCGGCACCACCGGCACAGAGAATTTGTGGCTGGGGAGGTCCTTGAGCCAGCCACAGATCGGGGCCACGGCGGCGAACCTCTCCGGGTATCGATAGGCGAGATACCAGCTGCCGTGTCCGCCCATGGACAGCCCCGTGAGATACACCCGATCAGCATCCACCCGAAATTCGGCCATGGTTCTGGTCAGGGCCGCCAGGGCCATGTCGGACTGGACCCCAACCCACTGGGATTCCGGTCGGGCCTGGGGAAAGACGATGATGGCTGGGTAGCGCTGGGGGGACCTGCGAACAGCCAGGCCAAGGCCAGCCATGGTCTGGCGAAGACCGTCCTGGCCCCGCTCTCCTGCGCCATGCAGGTAGAGGATGACCGGCCAATCTCTAGCCGCCGAATAGTCCGTAGGAACATAGACCTTATAGCTGTAGGTCTGGCCTTGCAGGACCAGGTTCCGGTCCAGGAAACCCGTCTCTGCCCCCTGGACACCCAGGCTGCCCGCGCACAGGCAGCTGGCCAGCAACCAGGTGAGGTCTGCATTCAGCACGGAACACCTCCACCCTCTGACGGACCAAGGTCCTGCATTCAGTGGTGTCCGCCCTGGCTCAGTTCCATCAGCACGCCACCGGTCTCGGCGGGATGGAGGAAGGCCACCCGGCAGCCGTGGGCGCCCTTCCGGGGAGCCTGGTCGATCATCCGCACGCCCTTGGCCAGCAGCGTGGTGACGGCGGCATCAATGTCATCCACTTCGAAGCAGACATGGTGGATGCCTGGGCCGCGCTTCGCCAGGAACTTGCCGATGGGCCCCTCGGGATCCGTGCTTTCCAAATACTCCAGGGTGCTTTCACCCACGGGAAAGAAAGCTGTCTTCACCTTCTGCTCGGCCACTTCCTCCGTGTGTTCCGCCGTCAGGTCAAACAGTCGCGCCATGCGTGCCATGGCCTCGTCCAGGCCCGGAGCCGCAATGCCGAGATGGTTGATGCGGAGCAGCTTCATGGAGTCCCCCTGGGGACCATTGTGGACGAAAACTCAGCCCACAGCCCAATGCCTACTGCCCACAGTCCCTTGCCTACAGCCCACAGTCCGACTCAGTGCTGACAGGCCGGTGCCCCACCGAAGGCCACGGTCCCCTCGGCCACGGTGATCTTGCCCTTGCTGCCTAGAAAGCCAATGACGCCATCGAAGTCGAAGCTGTCGCCATGGCAGTTGCAGTAGACCGCTGCGGGGCCATGCACGGCCACCGAGGCCGCGCGCAGATCCTCCAAGCGACAGGTCCCCCCTGCTTCGTTCAGCAGGCTCAGCAGGTCGTGGCCGTAGAGGGGCTCAGACATGGAATCTCCAATTCAGGAGTCTCGGCTCCTGAATTTATTCTACCCAGGTCAAGAGCGATGTCCATCATGACCCCAAGGAGAGGGCCACTTCCCGCAGCAGGGGCTCGGGGCTTAGGTTCCGCGGCAGGTGCCGCAGGGCCTCGAAGATGGCCTCCTGGGGGACCTTCAGGTTCCAGGCCTTGGCAGCCTGGGTGGCCAGGGCCTCCCGCCAGGGGGTCAAGGCCGGGGTTTCGCCGGCCCGGAGCCGAGCCAGGTCCGCCAAAAGGCGCAACAGCAGTTCCAGGGGTTGCCGCAGTTGTTCTCCCTGTGCCTGGGCAGCATCCTTTTCGGGCAGCAGCGGCCCAGCCGCTTCGCTGAAGGGCCGGCCTCCCATGATGGCGAGCCAGGACTCCACCTGGGCCTCGGCGCGGCGGAAGGCCGCCTCGTCCAGGAGGCGCAGACTGCCCTCCCCCAGGGCAGACCAGCGCTCCCGATCCACCTCCTGCCAGCCGCTCTTCTGGGCCACGGACCAAGCCTCCCGCGGCGAGAGTGGTGCCAAGGGAATGCGCTCGCAGCGACTGCGAATGGTCTGGAGCAGGGCCTCCGGGCGGTGGGTGATGAGGATGAAGTGGGTGTCCCGGGGCGGTTCCTCCAGGGTCTTAAGCAGGATGTTGCCGCTGGACTCGTTGAGGCGATGGGCCTCCTCCACCAGGATCCAGCGATGGCAGCCCACGGGGGGTGTCAGGGAGGCCCACTCGATGACACCACGGCTGAAGCGGGGCTGATTGTTGGAATCCAGGCCCTCCCGGATCTGATCGATGCGAATGACACCGGCCTTCCCTTCTGGCCCGATGCGCAAGAGATTCGGCAGTTCGAAAGGCAGCTCCTCACCCAGGAACAGCCGGCAGCCTTCGCACTGGCAGCAGGCGCTGCGCCGGAGGCAGAGCTCGCGCTGGGATAATTCCAGAGCCACCCGGCGCTTGCCGATGCCCTCCGGTCCGGTAAACAGCAGCGACCCCCGGATACGGCCCGCCTGCAGCCTGTCCAGCAGGCGCTGGCGCATGGCCATATGGCCAACAATTTCGGGGGAGAACATCAGGCCACCCCGAAGCCGGCGTTGCGCAGCAGGGGTGCCACCCGGGCCCAGATGGCCGCTTCCACCCGCTCCACCGGATCCCGGGCCGGGATCAGGGCAACTCGGTTGGGGTGACTCTGCGCGATGGCCAGGAAGCGGTTCCGCACCCGGCGGTGGAACTCCAGCTCCGCTTCATCGAACCGGGTTTCCGCAAACTCCGCGCCCAGCGACAGGTTCCGCACCTCAACCCGTTGCAGGGAAGCTTCCGGATCCATATCAAGCATGACAGTCAGATGGGGGCGCAGACCGTGCAGCACCAGATCACTGAGGCGATCCAGGGCGGATTCGGGCACCCCACTGGCGCCCTGGTAGGCCCGAGTGGAGTCCTCGAAGCGGTCCACGAGCACGACCTTCCCTGCGGCCAAGGCGGGCCGGATGACCCGATCGAGGTGCTGGGCACGATCTGCATAGAACAGCAGCAACTCGGAGTCCGCACACCAGGTCTCGCCACTGGCGTGGCGCTCGAGGAGCAGACGGCGGAGCTCTCGCCCAAGGGCGGTACCACCGGGTTCCTTGGAGACCACCAGGGGTAGCCCAAGGCGTCGCAGGTGCTCTGAGAGGTGGAGCATCTGGGTGGACTTCCCAGCCCCTTCCACGCCTTCGATGGTAATGAACACGCCCTGCACGGCGACCTCCCACTCTTTTGAGGATACCCGGTGCTGGGCTAGGCCGCGGCTCGGTGCTATCCTGCTCCCGACTCCAGGAGTTCCAGGTGGCCGAAGCGATCCATTGCCCCAGTTGCTCCACGCGATACCGGCTGCGCCCTGAGCGCCTGAAGCCCGTCATCCGCCGGGCCAAATGCTTCTCCTGTGCCAGCATCTTCCCGGTGGGGGACATCGTTCAAAGGCTGCTGGCTGTGCCGCGCCCTACCCTGACCTTGAGTGATCTCGAAGACCCGGCGGACAGCGTCCTGGAGGAAACGGCCATCGTGATGCTCGGCACCCTTCCCGAAGCCCACGAAGCCCCGCCAGAAGTGACCGCAACCACCCTGTCTGGCTATACCTCCGCCCGGGATGCCATCGAAAAGCTCTTCGGCAACGATCCCGCTACGGCGCCCGCACTGAGAATTGAAACGGGAACAGGCGCCGTAGATATCGAAGCCTCCCTGGCCGCCATGGAAACCACCCTTGGTAACGATCCCAACGCCACGGCGTCTATGGTGATCGGTGCTGAAGGAAATGCTCCCACGGCCCCCGCCCTGACCAGAGAGGATCTGGCGGACCCATCCCGCTCCACTGTCCGCCTGTCCATGGCGGATCTGCAGGCGGCCCTGGAGGCCCGGCCCCCTGCCAGCCTACCTGCAGAAGAGCCCACGGAGGCCCTCCTGGCTTCCGATCTCGTGGGTGCAGAGGAAACGGCGGTCGAGCCAGAAACGCCTCCTCAGCCCCGAGCTTTTGAGCCTACTGTGGATGTCCCGGATGCCGGTGCTGAACTGCTACGCCTCAAGATCGGTGAAGAAATCTATGGCAGCCTCACCATGCCGCAGCTGATCGCATGGGTGGACGAGGGTCGCATCCTGGAAAGTCATCTGGTGGCCCGGCAGCACAGCGAGAACTGGCTGGAGGCCTGCAAGGTACCTGGGCTCCGCCCCGTCTTCGACCGCCTCCGCCGAGAGCGCAGTGGTACCGTGCCGATCCTGCCCCCCCCCTCCACGGTGCCAGCCCCCAAGAAGAGCCTCTTCGGTGGCCTGTTCGGGAGAAATTAACTTGCAGATTCTGTTTCTCACCGCTTTGCTGGCCCTACCCCAGGCCCCTCCTGCTGCCGGGCCCCTCTCGGAACCAGCCCAGGTTCAGGTTCAAGGCTCAGTCCCTCCCAGCGAACCCGCCGCCGCTCCACTTTCCTTCCACTCCGAAAGCCTGCCGTTTGAATGGGATCGGGCGATCCCCCTGGCCATTCAACTGGACGGGCTGAAGATCACCAGCATCTTTTTCAACAAGCGGGTCCTCGAAACCAACTTCTTCCCCTTCCTCAAGCGGGCGGAGTTCGGCACCCGGGCCCAGATCTCCGTCACCAATGCCGGGAAGGTCTCGCGGGTCCCCGGTTTCGCTGTTTCCGTCATGGACAAGCACGGGCGACTGCTGGGGGTGGCCTCAGGTGGCACCAAGATCGGCACCATCAAGCCTGGAGAGACCGAAACCTTTGACCTGAACTTCACCCAGGTGAAGGAACGCCTCGCCTCCGGTGACCGGTTTCTGCTCGCCATCGAGCTCCGAAACTAATTCGCTTCCTGGTCCCGGTATTGCGCCAGCAGTTCGGCGGGGGTGACGGTGGCAGTCCCGACCTTGGCCACCACCACACCGGCGGCGGAATTGGCGAGCATGGCAGCCTCCGGCCAGTCAGCCCCGGCGGCGATGGCGGCGCTGAAGGCGGCGATGACGGTATCGCCGGCACCACTGACATCGAAGACTTCGCGGGCTTCTGTGGGGATCATCCAGGGCGCGGCATGATCCGCATCAGGGGCAAAGAGGGCCATGCCCCGGTCGCTCCGGGTGACCAGCAGGCCCTTCAGGCCCAACTCGGCCATGAGCTCCCGGCCTGCCACTGCTACCTCCATGTCCGACCGGGCCGTACGGGAAGTCAGCTCTGCCGTTTCCTTGGTATTGGGGGTCATCAGCGTGGCGCCGTGATAGAAGGCCTTGTGCTCCGGCTTGGGATCCACGATCCAGGGCAGCTTGCGCGCCGCGCAAAGCGTTCGGACGGCCGCCATGACGGGTCCATTCACAGTGCCTTTGGCGTAATCGGAAATAATCAGGACCGCGGCTTCACCAAGGACCTCCTCCAGCCGATCCCGCAGGGCCTTCAGCACAGCCGGATCAGGCAACCCCGCATCCTCCCGGTCGATCCGGAGCATCTGCTGTTGCTGCCCAATGACTCGGGTCTTGATGATGGTGGGACGCGCAGGGTCCATGACCAGTCCGGCAAGGGAAACGCCCAGACCCGCTAGTAGATCCATCATCCGCTTGCCTGCAACATCCTCCCGGAGCAGGCCCACCAGCATCGGCTCTGCACCGAGGGCCCTAAGGTTGGCCGCCACATTGGCCGCCCCACCTAGCACGGCCTGCTCCCGCAGGACCCGCACGATGGGAACTGGCGCCTCAGGGGAGATGCGACTCACTTCCCCGTAGAGGTATTCGTCAAGCATCACATCACCAAGGACCGCCACCTTGCGCCCCTTGATGCGCCAGAGAATGGATTCAGCCTGGAGGCGATCGAGTCTCATTCAGAGACCTGCTTGGCAGCATCCACCAGCATCACCGGGATGCCGTCCTCGATGGGGTAGAGCAGCCCGCAGCCTTGGCAGTGGAGCCCCGCCGCCTGCTCCACCACATCACCGTGGCACGCCGGGCAGCAGAGGATCTCGAGGAGGCGGGGGTCGAGCGGCATGGGGCTAGCTTAGCGGAATCCGCCCTGGGCCGGAGGGGCGCCGGGCCCAGTACCTTTCCCGGGTAGAATCCCGCCCGGAGGCAGCATGCCGTCCAGCACCCTTCCGGTTCCGCCACCACCCAAGCCCCGGAGCTTCCTGCTCGGTCTGGCCTGCTCGCTCGTGCTTGCCGTCATGGCCTGCCAGACCGCCCCGACCACAGTGCCTCAGGTCCGGCGCGAGCCACCGGCCCTCCAAGATCCGACCTGGTTCGGAGAGGGCGTCCAACTCGTGCCCTCGGGCACCGTCGACTTCGCCTGGGCTCCGCCGAACCTGGATCTCAGGGGCCAGGCCATTGAATTGGCCGCCTGGGAGGTCCCGGCAACGCCGCCCCAGGGCGGCGAGGCCAGCAAAGACTGGCGGGACAAGCGGGAGCGTGTGACCCAGCTGCTCCAGGCCTTCACTACCGAAGGGATCGCCCTGGCCCAGCAGATGACCGTGCCCGTGGAGGTTCCGGCGGCCTATCGGGTCCAGGGGCGGATCCTAAGCTTCGACCGCCAGGCGCGGGTGGCGGAGAAAGCCGGACAGTTCCTGGGCAACATCGTGCTCGTTCCCGTGAACCTCGCCGTTCTGCTGGCCGCCCGCGGCGCCATGTTCCCCCCCTTCTTCATCGGCAGGGTGTCGGGTTACCGGACCGAGGTCCTCTGCCAGGTCAAGGTGGTGGATCTCGTCACGCAACGCACCGTGCTGGGACTCCAGTCCTGGCTGGACTTCAAGAGCCTTGAAACACCGGCCCGCCTGCAGGCCACCCTGTGGAAGCTCTGTGGAGGTGAGGCCATGGCCAAGGACTGGTGGCCACCCCAGAAGCTCCAACGCCAGGATGGCGATGAGGTCTGGTTCCAACCCGGCCTGGACCTGAGCCGGGCCAGCATCCGCTGCCTCCGCTGGCTGCCAGGGCCCTCGCTCCAGGGCGTCTTCGGCGAGGGGGATCTCGAGCACCGCCTCCAGGCCAACCGGATGCCGAGCCTGCTCGCGGGATTCCAAGTCGATGGTAGCGGGCCTCTCCTCTCCGAAACCAAGGGCAGCCTCTACCTCCAGGTCTCCGAGCCCTGGGCCAAGGACACCTGCTGGGCCAAGCTCTGGGACCCCGCCACCGGGCAGGTGCTCGGACTGATGGAGGTCACAAAGGGTTTCTGGAGCTCCGACAAACATCAGGACTGGGCGCGACGGATCCGGCGGCACCTCTGGGCCCAGAGGGGCTCTGGCACCCCCCCATAGCGGCCTTGGCTAGGCACCGCCCGGTTGCTCTGCAGGAAGCCGCCAGGGAACCGGCCTTCGCAGAACCAGCCCGCCGACCTGCCCTGGGCCGGCCGGGGCAGGGCGGCAAGGACCAGGACGGGGCGCAGGTCCCCGGGCATGGCCAGGTTCATCGGCAGGTATCAAGGAAAGCCCGAGACAGGTGCAGGTTGCGAAGCAGCCCGCTGCAGGCCAGGCAACCTGAGTATGCTGAGTCACCCACCTTCCCTCCCATACCTTGATCTCGGGTGCCCCATGGACCATCCCTGGACCCAGCACTATGAGCCCGGCGTTCCCGCGGACCTTATCCCCGACCCGCGCACGATCCTGGACTGCTTCGATCAGAGCGTCGCCACCTGGGGAGATCGGCCCGCCGTGACCCTCAAGGGCAAGACCCTGACCTACCGGCAGCTAGCGGACCAGGTGGACCGCTTCACCACGGCCCTGGCGGGTCTGGGCGTGCAGAAAGACAGCCGGGTGGCCCTCTGGCTGCCCAACCTGCCGCAGATGGTCATCGCCTATTTCGCCACGCTCCGGCTGGGGGCCCAGGCGGTGAATACCAACCCACTCTATGTGGAGCGGGAGCTGGAGCACCAGTTCAACGATGCCAGCGTGACCGTCGTCATCACTCTCGACTACCTGTGGTGGTACAAGCTCCGGGGCATGATGAGCAAGGTCAAGGTGGAGCATGTGATCGTCACCTCCATTCCCGACTACCTGCCCTTCCCGCTGAACCTGCTGGCGCCCCTGAAGCTGAGGAAGACGAAGCAATACCTCAAGGTGCCGCGGGAGGAGGGGGTCCACTTCTTCAAGGACCTCATTGCCCGGAACCCGCCCAACCCACCCAAAGTGGACATCCCGCTGGATCACCTGGCGGTGCTGCAGTACACCGGCGGCACCACGGGCCCCTCCAAGGGCGCCATGCTCACCCATCGGAACCTGTCCATCAACGTGCAGCAGTGCTCTTCCTGGTTCCCCGCATTGCGCCCTGGGAAGGAAGTGCTACTGGCTTGCCCGCCCTACTTTCACGCCTTAGGCATGGTCATTGGAATGGTCTGGCCCCTCAGCGTTGGAGCGCACATCATCCTGGCCCCAAATCCCCGGGACATTCCCGACCTGGTGAAGTCCATCCACAAGTATCGGGTGAGTCTCTTCCCCGCCGTCCCGGCCCTGTTTGTGGCCATCAACAACTTCCCAGGCATCGAGAATCTCGACATGTCTAGTCTCCGGGCCAGCTTCTCCGGCTCGGCACCCCTGCCCGTCGAGGTCATGGCGCGCTTCGAACAGTTGACGGGCGGGAAGATCACCGAGGGCTTTGGCATGACGGAGACCACCATGGTCACCCACGGAAATCCCCTGCGGGGCCTGCGGAAGCCCGGCTCCGTGGGCATCCCCTTCCCGGGCACCGAAGCCCGGGTGGTGGACGCGGAAACCGGCGAGCGGGAACTCGGCGTGGGCGTGGAAGGCGAGCTCTGCGTCCGCGGCCCCCAGATCATGGCGGGCTACTGGAACCGCCCTGAGGAAACCGCCAACACCATCAGGAACGGCTGGCTGTATACCGGAGACCTGGCCCGGGTGGACGAGGACGGCTATACCTTCATCGTGGGCCGAAAGAAGGACATGATCATCGCCGGTGGCTACAACGTGTACCCCGATGAAGTGGATGCGATCCTCACCGGTCATCCGGCCATCCTGGAGTCAGCCACCATTGGCGTACCCGATGAGCGCTGCGGCGAGCGGGTGAAGTCGTTCGTGGTGCTCAAGCCCGGCTACAGTCTGGATGCCGAGACCCTCCGGACCTACCTTGTGGGCCAGCTGGCCAAATACAAGCTGCCCAAGGACATCGAGTTCATTCCCGAGCTCCCCAGGAGTTCCATGATGAAGATCCTCCGCCGGGAGCTGCGGGAGCGGGAACTGCAGCGGAGCAAGAATTCCTGACAATTGCAGGGATTCCCCCTGGGCAACCTGAGTATGCTGGGTCACCAACCTCCCTCTCCCCAACATTCACCTAGGGTGTCCCATGGACCGTTTCTGGACCAAGCACTACGAGACCGGCGTTCCCGCCGATCTTGACTTCGAGGAACGGAGTGTCCTCGATTTCTTCGACCACAGTGTCGCGACCTGGGGGGATCAACCTGCCGTCACCCTCAAGGGCAAGACCCTGACCTACCGCCAGCTGGCAGATCAGGTGGACCGCTTCGCCACGGCCCTCGCGGGTCTGGGGGTCAAGCAGGACACCCGGGTCGCCCTCTGGCTGCCCAACCTCCCCCAGATGGTCATCGCCTATTTCGCCACGCTCCGCCTCGGAGCCCTGGTGGTGAACACCAATCCGCTCTATGTGGAGCGGGAGCTGGAGCACCAGTTCAACGATGCCAGCGTGACCGTCGTGATCACCCTTGACTACCTCTGGTGGTACAAGCTGCGGGGAATCCTGGGGAAGACTCCGGTGCAGCATGTGGTCGTGACCTCCATTCCCGACTACCTGCCCTTCCCGCTGAACTTCCTCGCGCCCCTCAAGCTCAAAAAGACACAGCAGTACATCAAGGTGCCGAAGGAGGAGAACGTCCACTTCTTCAAGGACCTCATCGCCCAGAACCCGCCCAACCCGCCCAAGGTGACCTACTCGCTGGATCACATGGCGGTGCTCCAGTACACCGGCGGCACCACCGGCGTCTCCAAGGGTGCCGTGCTCACCCACCGCAACCTGTCAGCCAATGTGCAGCAGGCCACGGCCTGGTTTGCCACCGTCAAGCCTGGTCAGGAAGTGATGCTGGCCTGCCTACCCTACTTCCATGTGTTCGGCATGACCGTCTCCATGCTCTGGCCCATTCGCGTTGGCGCGCAGATCGTGCTGGCCCCCAATCCCCGGGACATCCATGACCTGGTGAAGTCCATCCACAAGTATCGAGTGAGCCTCTTCCCCGCCGTGCCAGCCCTGTTTGTGGCCATCAACAACTTTCCTGGCATCGAGAAGCTCGATCTCTCCAGCGTCAAGGCCTGCTTCTCGGGCTCCGCGCCTCTGCCCGTGGAGGTCATGCATCGCTTCGAGCAGCTCACCGGCGGGCGCATCACCGAGGGCTTTGGGATGACCGAGACCTCGCCTGTCACCCACGTCAATCCGTTGATGGGTCTGAGGAAGCCGGGCTCGGTGGGTATTCCGGTCCCGGGCACCGACGCCAAGATCGTGGACGCGGAAACCGGCCAAAACGAACTCGGCATTGGTCAGGAAGGCGAGCTCTGTGTGCGGGGCCCCCAGGTCATGACGGGCTATCTGAACCGCCCTGATGAAACCGCCATCGTTCTTAAGAATGGTTGGATGCACACCGGGGATCTGGCCCGGGTGGATGAGGACGGCTACACCTACATCGTTGGCCGGAAGAAGGACATGATCCTGGCCGGTGGCTACAACGTGTACCCCGATGAAGTCGACAGTGTCCTCTTCGGGCATCCGGACGTGCTGGAATCCGCCACCATTGGCGTGCCTGACGAGCGCTGTGGCGAGCGGATCAAAGCCTTTGTGGTGCTCAAGCCCGGCCACAGCCTGGACGAAGCGACCCTCCACACCTACCTGGTCGCCCAGCTGGCGAAATACAAGATCCCCAAGGACATCGAGTTCATCACCGAGCTCCCCAAGAGCTCCATGATGAAGATCCTCCGTCGGGAGTTGCGGGATCGGGAGTTGCAGCGGGTCAAGGACGCCCTGTCCAAGTAGGCCGCTATCGGAGGCGCTGGAGGCTCAAGCCTTCAGCGCCTTCGCTGCCAACTCCAGCACGTCTGTGGTGGCCACGCCTTCGTGACCGGTTTCCCCTGCGGCGTTATTGAGCATGACGTTGCAGAAGGGGCAGCCCACGGCGATGGTGGTGGCCTTGGTCTCCAGAGCCTGTTCGAAGCGCTCGTGGTTGACGCGCTTGCCCAGGTGCTCCTCCAGCCAGAAGCGGCCGCCACCGGCACCGCAGCACATGGTGGCCTCGCCGTGCTTGTCCATTTCGGTGAGCTTCACGCCGGCGATGGCACCCAGGATGGCGCGGGGTGCTTCCACCTGGCCGTTGATGCGGCTCAGGTAGCAGGGGTCGTGGTAGGTGAGGTCCACGGCCACGGTCTGTTCCAGCTTCAGCTTGCCGACAGCCAGCAGTTGCGCCACCAGCTCGGTGCCGTGCACCACTTCGAAGTCGCCGCCGAAGGCGGGGTATTCGTTCTTGAGGGTGTTCAGGCAGTGGGGGCAGTTGGTGATGATCTTCTTCACACCATGCCCCTTGAGGAGCTCCACATTGGTTTCCGTGGCGGTCTGGAAGAGGTATTCATTCCCCAGTCGGCGCGCGGATTCACAGGTGCAGCTTTCCTCGGTACCGAGGATGGCAAAGGAGACTCCTGCAGCCTGCAGGAGCTTCACCAGGGCCTGGGAGACCCGCTGACCGGCGGCATCGTAGGAGCCCGCGCAGCCCACCCAGAAGAGGTATTCCGCGTCGGGCTTTTCGGCCACGGTAGCCACGGCGAGCCCTTCAGCCCAATTGGCGCGGTCCGCCTGGGCCAGGTTCCAGGGGTTGCCCTGACGTTCCATGCCCTTGAAGGCGATCTGGGCCTCGTTGGGGAAGTTG
>SESE01000217.1_pt1 | contig 25409 bp, 25 predicted proteins | sample 3171371 | NCBI WGS metagenome assembly SESE01 (sample SAMN06051881, study PRJNA518727) | freshwater metagenome | biome: subpolar coniferous forest; feature: holomictic lake; material: water; isolation source: holomictic Lake 442, 13 m depth | place: Canada: near Kenora, Ontario | collected... | reverse complement strand
TGATGGTGTAGGTGCTGGGCGTGCAAGCCTGGGTGTCAGTCTTGGCCGACCCATTCACCGTTTGTTGGACCGTCCACGAACTCTGCGGCAAGGTCGCCTGCACTGCGCTTTGCCACTGCGCAAGATCATAGGTCGCCAGGTCAACCGGTGCACAGTTTGCGGTGAGGCACAAATCGTTGGTAACCAGTACCACTTTATAGGTTGCGGCGTCACCCGCCACCTTGTCGTAATTGCCGGCCATCGCACCCGATTTGTTGGCTTCTATCCGCTCTGCCAGATCAGCGGCCAGAAACACCGCCTGGGTACGAAACTGGCCGCCCTGGTTCAGACGCATGGCGTAGGCTTGAAGGCCCGCGGTGCCCAATAGCGCCAGGGAGATGACCAACAGCGTCACCAACACTTCAATCATCGAGAAACCGCGCTCGATTTGGCGCGAGTTGAACGGGCTCGAAGCTTTTGGATTCATGAACACACCTACTGCTTGGAGATGTAGCCGGTGCCAGCCACCGAGACCGCACGCGAAGTCGCGCCAGACCAGGTACCGCCCAACGTCAAGGTGGCCGCCGTCGTGCCAACGCCCTGCGAGCTGTTGGCATTGAAACGCACCGCCGCAGCAGAACCGGTCAAGCTCAGCGTTGCATCCAGCGCCGGCCGCACAATGACAGGGTTCGGACTAGTGGCGGTCGAGGCGTCGCAGGCGTCGTTGGCATCGGCATCGGTACACACCAGCCACCCTGCCTGCCAATTGGTGCCGGTTGCACAACCAGTGCCGGCTGCATCGCGAACGCACATCAAGACACGGGTGTTGCGCTTGATGGCTTCACTGCGGGCGTGATTCAAGTCACTGAGCACCAGACTGACGGCTGACCTCTGACGAAAGTCGCGCAAGGTACTCATCAGTGACGGCACGGCAATCAGGGCCAGAATACTGGCTATCGACATGACGATGACCAACTCGATCATGGTGACCCCGCGCTGCTTTGTGCCAAACCCCGTCGTGCCGCTGCCTGCAGGGGCAAAAATTGGCATTGCAAAGATAGGTACAGCCTTCATGCTGGAAAGATTAGCACCGGCTGCGCTCCTGACGCAGTGACAATCGACAAGCGGCAATAATGGGTAGCCAAGCGGCAAGAGTCGCGCCGCCGATTAACAACACATTTCCGCCCCATTGCGCTTGCAGGATCAACTGAACACCATGGACAAGCCACAGCCGATGCGCCTGGCGCTCGATTTAGCAACTAGCGCAACCGGACTGGCCGAACCCAACCCGCGCGTCGGTTGTGTGCTCACGGATGCAGACGGTCAACAAATCGGTCAAGGCTACACACAGCAGGCCGGCGGAGCGCACGCCGAGATCATGGCCTTGCGTGATGCCATCAATCAGGGGCATTCAACGCTGGGTGCCACCGCCTATGTCACGCTGGAGCCCTGCTCGCATCACGGGCGCACCGGCCCGTGTTGCGACGCCCTGATCGCTGCTGGCATCAAGAAAGTAGTTGCTTCCTTGTCCGACCCCAACCCGTTGGTAGCTGGACAGGGCTTTGCAAAACTGCGTGCCGCCGGGGTTGCAGTAGAAATCGGTCCCGGCGCCATCGAGTCGCGCGACCTCAACATCGGTTTCTTCAGCCGCATGATCCGCCAGACACCGTGGGTCCGGATGAAAATTGCGGCGTCACTGGACGGCAAAACGGCATTGAACAACGGTGCCAGCCAATGGATCACGTCAGATGCTGCGCGTACCGATGGCCATGCCTGGCGTGCCAGAGCTTGCGCCGTGCTGACCGGTATTGGCACCGTGCTGGCAGATGACCCGCGGCTCGATGCAAGACTGCCGGACACGCCGCGCCAACCTCATCTGGTCGTGGTCGACAGCCGCCTGGAGATGCCGCTGGATGCTCAGCTTTTCAAAATTAACCGTAAGCTGTTTGTCTACACCGCAGTGCAAAACAGTGCCAAGAAAATGGCCCTAGCAGCGAACGGTGCCACAGTCATTTACCTACCGGGTCAGCAAGCCGCAACGCACGATAAAGTTGACCTGGCTGCCATGCTGCGCGACCTTGCGGCGCGCGAAGTCAATGAGTTGCACGTGGAAGCCGGTCACAAGCTCAACGGCTCCCTGATTCGCGAAGGTCTGGTAGATGAATTGCTCGTTTACCTGGCCCCCAAATTGATTGGCCCGGGCGCTGACATGGCCAATTTCGGTCCCTTGACCGAATTGTCGCAAGCCATTGCCCTGGAGTTCAGAGCATCCGCGATGTTGGGCCCGGACCTTCGAATCCTGGCACGAATCCTGGGGCGTGACCAGTTTGAATAGCGCACGGGACAGACCGCAACCACACTTGGTGCGAAGGCTCGGTTCCCGAAACTTCAGGCGGTTTTCGGCTGTCAAGTCGGGATTGCGCGTTTTCCCTGCGAAAATACACCCATGTTTACCGGAATCATTACCGCTGTGGCGCGCATTGCAGCCGTTCACGCTTTGGGCAGCACTGCTGCCCACGGCAAGCGCTTGGTCATCGCGTGCCCGCCCAGCTACCTCGAAGACGTCGGCGTGGGCGACAGCATCGCGCTGAACGGGGCTTGCATGACGGTGACCTCTATCGACCCCGCACAGAACCAGTTCACAGTCGATATCTCCGCTGAATCGCTGGCCCGGACGGCGGCACTGGCACAAACCGGCACGATCAACTTGGAGAAAGCACTGCGTGCCAATGATCGCCTGGGTGGCCATCTGGTGTCCGGCCACGTTGACGGTATCGGTAACGTGACGCGTTTTTCTCAAGTGGGTGAGAGCTGGGAACTGCGTGTGCTGGCGCCCCAAAAGCTGGCCAAGTACCTGGCGTACAAGGGGTCCATCACAGTCAATGGCGTGAGCCTGACGGTGAACCAAATACGGGACACGCCAACCGGCTGCGAGATGAGCATCAACTTGATTCCACACACCGTGCAAAACACAGCCCTAAGAACGCTCACAACCGGCTCGCAGGTGAATCTGGAGATTGATGTGATTGCGCGTTACGTCGAGCGCATGCTGCAGTCGGACCCGCAGCAATCCAGCCTACCTGTGCGCTAGCACTGACCCCACTGCCAAGCCAACACCAAAATCTTCAGAAAGTTATTTGCATGAGCATCCCCTCCCCCAAGGCAATTTCACCGGTTGACGAAATTGTGGCTGACATGCGCGCCGGTCGCATGGTGATACTGGTTGACGAAGAAGACCGTGAGAACGAAGGTGATCTGGTGCTCGCGGCCGACCACGTCAGCGCTGAGGCGATCAATTTCATGGCGCGTTTTGGGCGCGGCCTGATTTGCCTGACACTGACCCGCGAGCGCTGTGAACGCCTGCAACTGCCACCCATGACAGCACGCAACGGCGACAAGAAGGGCACCGCCTTTACAGTATCTATCGAAGCCGCTGAAGGCGTCAGCACCGGCATTTCTGCCGCGGACCGGGCACGCACCATACAAGCCGCCGTGGCCAGCAATGCGAGCGCCGATGACCTGGTGCAACCAGGCCACATTTTCCCCTTGCAAGCGGTTGAAGGCGGTGTGCTGATGCGGGCCGGCCACACCGAAGCCGGCTGCGATCTGGCGGCGATGGCAGGTTGCTCGCCGGCTGCCGTCATCTGCGAGGTCATGAAGGACGACGGCACCATGGCGCGTCTGCCCGACCTGCAACTTTTTGCCGCAGCACATAGCCTCAAAATTGGCACGATCGCCGATCTGATCGAACATCGCAGCCGGGTCGAATCCCTGGTAGAAAAAATGGGTTCCCGCGCCCTCAACACGGCTTTTGGCGAGTTCACTGCCCACGCGTTCAAGGACAAAACCACACACAGTGTCCATCTGGCCCTGGTCAAAGGCCAGTGGGGACCTGGCGACACCATTGCGGCGCGTGTTCACGAACCGATGTCGATGCTGGATGCACTCGAAGTAGGCCGCGCCATGCACTCCTGGAGTCTGGATGCCAGTCTGGCCCGCGTCGCGTCGGAGGGGCAAGGCGTGGTGGTACTCCTGAACTGCGGTGAAAGTGCTGACCAGTTACTGACTCAATTTGACGGCACCGCCCGTGCCAGCCATGGTCCCGAGCGGGGGCGGATGGACTTGCGCAGCTATGGCATTGGCGCACAAATTCTGCGCGAATGCGGCGTCCACAAGATGAACCTCATGGGCAGCCCCCGGCGCATGCCCAGCATGACTGGCTATGGGCTGGAAATTGCAGGTTATATCTCCAAGTAAGGTAAACAAGGAACTACCCATGTTTGGTGCAGACAAAGGAACCGCAGACGCAACTGACGATCGGCTGAACGGCAAGAAATTGACTATTGGCATAGTTCAAGCGCGCTTCAATGAGCCCATTACCAATGCATTGACCCAAGCCTGCAAGGCTGAATTAATCGCACTGGGTGTGCTGGAAAGAAACATTGATCTGGTGCTGGTACCCGGCGCACTGGAGGTTCCGGTCGCCTTGATGGCGCTGGCCGAGAAACTAAAGTACGACGCGCTAGTGGCAATCGGGTGCATTATTCGCGGCGAAACCTATCACTTTGAACTGGTCGCCAATGAATCCGGGGCCGGCGTCAGCCGGGTTGCGCTCGACTACCAATTACCCATCGCCAACGCAATTCTGACAACCGAAAATCTGGACCAGGCTATCGCCAGACGAATCGAAAAAGGGCGCGACGCAGCCCGCGTTGCCGTCGAAATGGCCAACCTGCTGGAAGCAATTTAATGAATGACCCAAAGCCTACATCTGCCGCTAACCGCCCGCCGCGCCAGACCCGTACCGGCCTGACCAGCACCGGAGTGCGCAAGGCCGCAGCAAAATCACAGCGCAGCCGTTCCCGCGAATTTGCCCTGCAGGCGCTTTACCAGACACTGGTGGGGAAGAACGCTGTCGCCGAGATCGACTCCTTTACCCGGGAACTGGCCGGTTTTTCGAAATCCGACGCGCTCCACTTTGATGCTCTGCTGCAGGGCTGCAGCGCCGAAGCGACCGAACTGGACGCGCTGCTGCTACCTTTGCTGGACCGCAAGCTATCGGAAATTTCCCCGATTGAACACAGCGTCATGTGGATTGGCGCTTATGAACTCAAACATTGCCTGGATGTGCCGTGGCGTGTGGTGCTTAACGAATGCATTGAACTGGCCAAGGAATTCGGTGGTACCGACGGCCACAAATATGTTAATGCTGTTCTTAATGAACTGGCGCCCAGTTTGCGGGCTGCCGAGGTGAGTGCCGACCGGGGCAAAACGCGCGCATGAAAATTTCTGGTCGAGCCCAGCGCATTGAGCCTTTTTATGTGATGGAAGTCGCCAAGGCGGCGTCTGCGTTGGCACTCAAGGTGGCACAAACAGCGTCGCCCATGGTGTTCCTGAACATTGGCGAGCCCGACTTTACCGCCCCGCCACTGGTGCAGGAGGCGGCCTGCAAAGCCATACGCGACGGCCTGACGCACTACACGCAGGCGGTTGGCATGTGGGCCTTGCGCGAACGCATCAGCGACTGGTATTGGCAGCGCTTTAGCGTCAAGGTTGCGGCCAGCCGCATTGTGGTCACGGCCGGTGCCTCGGCCGCTTTGCAACTGGCCTGTCTGGCGCTGATCGAATCGGGTGACGAGATTTTGATGCCAGACCCCAGCTATCCGTGCAACCGGCATTTTGTCAGTGCTGCGGACGGTACTGCGGTGTTGATTCCAACCTGCGCCGCCAACCGTTTTCAACTTAGTGCGGACAAGGTGCAAGCCGCCTGGAGCGACCGCACCCGTGGCGTGCTGTTGGCCTCACCGTCGAACCCCACCGGCACCTCGATCCACCCCGATGAGCTGCGCCGCATTCACACCGTGGTCAGCAACCAGGGCGGCATCACGCTGGTCGATGAAATTTATCTGGGCCTGAGCTATGACGCGCAATATGCGCAAACAGCGCTGGCACTTGATGAGAACGTCATCAGCATCAACAGTTTCAGCAAATACTTCAACATGACGGGCTGGCGGTTGGGCTGGATGGTGGTGCCAGAGCGTATTGTGCCGGTGATCGAACGCCTGGCGCAAAACCTGTTTATCTGCCCCAGCACTATTTCCCAGTACGCCGCGCTGGCTTGCTTTGAGCCCGACAGCCTTGCCGAATACGAACGCCGACGCGCCGAATTCCAGACCCGGCGCGACTACTTCATTCCCGCACTCCATGCTTTGGGACTGAGCGTGCCAGTCATGCCGGATGGCGCTTTTTATGCCTGGGCCGATGGCTCCGCTGCCTGCCATAAACTCAAAGTGAAAGACAGTTGGGATCTGGCCTTCGAAATCATGCAACAAGCGCATGTCGCAGTGGCGCCAGGGCGCGACTTTGGCAGTGCCAATGTGCACAACTTCATCCGCTTTTCCACTGCCAGTTCGATGCCTCAGTTAAAAGTGGCGATTGAGCGATTGAAAGTCCTGCTTTCATGACCACCCACTTGCAGGCAGGGCAGCAATTCGTCTGGCCGGTGCGCGTTTACTGGGAAGACACCGACGCCGGCGGCATTGTGTTCTACGCCAACTACCTGAAGTTTTTTGAACGTGCCCGCACCGAGTGGCTGCGCTCTCTGGGCATAGAGCAGCGCGCCCTGCGCGATGCGACCGGTGGCATATTTGTAGTCAGCGAGACCCGGGTGCGCTATCACAAACCAGCGCGCCTGGATGACGAACTTATTGTTACAGCCTGGCCGCTTGAGGTCGGTCGCGCGTCCATGACAATACAACAGCAAGCCTTCCTGAAAGATCCCTCAGAAAACATCTTGCTGTGTGAAGGGTCGATCCGCGTCGGCTGGGTCGATGCAACAAGTTACAAGCCAGCGCGAATCCCGCCAAACATTGTGGAACTATTGAAATGAACCAAGACCTGTCGATCCTGCATTTGGTGCTTAACGCCAGTCTGGTCGTGCAATTGGTCATGTTGTTGCTGGTCGTTATCTCGGTGTCGAGCTGGGCCGCCATCTTTCGCAAGCTGTTCGCCATCAACCGGGTTAAAACACTCAACGATGAATTTGAACGCGACTTCTGGTCCGGGACCAGCCTGAATGACCTGTTTGCTGCCGCCACCAAAAACGCCCGCGGATCGGGGCCGATGGAACGCATTTTTGCCAGTGGCATGCGCGAGTACCAGAAACTGCGCGAGAAACGCATCGCCGATACCAGCACCCTGATGGATGGTGCCCGACGCGCCATGCGTGCCAGCTTTCAGCGCGAGATGGACGTGGTCGAAACCAATCTGTCTTTCCTGGCTTCGGTCGGATCGGTCTCGCCCTATGTCGGCTTGTTCGGCACGGTCTGGGGCATCATGCATTCATTTACCGGACTGGCATCGCTGCAGCAGGTCACGCTTGCCACCGTTGCTCCCGGCATTGCCGAAGCGCTGGTGTCAACTGCCATTGGCCTGTTTGCCGCCATTCCCGCAGTGGTTGCCTATAACCGCTTTGCGCGCGATATTGACCGCATCGCGATCAAGCTCGAAACCTTTATCGAAGAGTTCTCCAACATCCTGCAGCGCAATGTTGGCGCACAGTCGGCCTCCGGCCAGTGAAAGGGACTTGAGCATGCCATCCCTGGTCAACCGTGGACGCGGTCGGCGCACCATCAGCGAGATCAACATGGTGCCCTTTATCGACGTCATGCTGGTGCTACTGATCATCTTCATGGTGACGGCCCCGCTGATTGCGCCCAGCGTGATTGACTTGCCTAGCGTGGGCAGGGCAAAAAAACAGCCCGACCAGGTGATCCAAATCATCCTTGGCAAGGATGATTCAATTCAGATGAAGGTGCAGGAAAAATCCACCTCGCTGCGGCTGAGCGACGTAGCCGGTGCCGTCAAACAGGCACAAAGCGGCAGCGCCAATTCGGCCGTGGTGATCAGTGCCGACAAGAATATTAAATACGAGGCTGTCGTCAGGGTGATGGACACTTTGCAGCGCGCCGGTGTCCAGCGCGTCGGATTGTCCGTGCAATTGGCCAACTAGGGTAGTTGCATGCACGCGCTGGCTGATCGTCTTGAGTTCGCACCGCCGCCAACACCCGGCATGGTGCGCTCCATGGGTTTGGCCCTGTTGGCGCACGCGTTTTTGCTGGCGGCCCTGACTCTTGGCGTGCAATGGAAAAGAGAGACGCTAGCCGTCACGGCCGAAGCCGAACTGTGGTCGGCGCTACCGCAGCAAGCGGCACCCAGCTTGGTGGAACCGCCATCCGAGCCACTGGAACCGACCAGACCAGTTAAAGCAGAGCCGTTGCAAAGTGACGCCGACATTGCCTTGGCGCAAGAGAAGTTGCGACTCAAAACAGAGAAACAACTGGAACTCGAAAGGCGGAACAAGGCGCAGCTAAAGCAGGAAAAACGCGATCAGGAAATTAAAGCTGCGCAAGACAAAAAGAAGTCCGAACTAGACGCCAAACGCAAGGAAACACTGAAAGCCCAGGAAGAGGCCAAGAGAATGGACGCCCAGCGCGCCGACAACCTCAAACGCATTGCCGGGCTTGCCGGTGCCACCGGCGCGTCAACCTCCTCTGGCACCGCGTTGCGCTCATCCGGCCCATCTGCCAACTACGGCGGTCGAGTCAGCGCCAGCATCAAACCCAACATCGTGTTCACCGACGACATCGCGGGCAACCCGGTCGCCGAGGTTGAGGTGCGGGCCGCCGCCAACGGCACCATCATCAGTCGCAAACTGACGAAGTCAAGCGGCGTTAAGTCCTGGGATGAAGCGGTGCTCAAAGCCATCGACAAAACAGACAGATTGCCACCAGATTCCGATGGTCAGGTACCCAGTTCCCTGATCATCAGTTTCAAGCCGAAAGATTGAGCTCACTCGTAAACTATCTCGGCCTTGCCTTGCCGGGCCTGCACCCGCCAAGCCGCCAGAGCCGCATTGCTTGGGAAAAATTTTGCCATGTCATTTAGCTGCAGTTCTGCGGTGGCCGCGCCCGATTCACCGCGTCGCGACAGCGCCAAACGAACCGCCAGACCGCGCAGCAGTTCACCTTGCGGCGTCACCTCGCGTTGCGCCGGAAATTCCTTGATCATTCGCGCCACATCGGGCGCCTTGAGGTCAACATCGGCAGTGACCGCAACGCGCAGGAATTTACCAAAGCGGCAACGCGCCTGGTTCAGATCCCAGATCTGCGTCACCGTCAGTTGCATTCCGCCCGAGAAGCGGTCCGGCTGCAGCTTGCCCATGACGATCACCAATTCATCGTCTTTGAGCAAGTCGCGATGCGCGCTGATCAAGGCTTCATCGGCACGGGCCTCAATCACGCCGGATTTATCGTCCAGTTTGAACAGTGCCAACTTGCCGCGCTGGCCGTTGATGACGCGAAAATCAGTAACAATACCCGCCAGCAGTTGTGGCTCGCGTGTATCGATCAGGTCGCCAATCTGACGCTTCGCAAAGCGACGCACTTCCCATGCGACCTCGTCAAAAAGATGGCCTGACAGATAGAAACCGAGGGCGGTTTTTTCAAACGTCAATCGCTCTTTTACACCCCACGGCGTGGCTTCCACCAGATCGGGCTCCTGCGTGCTGGAGCCGTGGTCATCGGCGCCACCCATGTCGAACAAACCACCCTGGTTGGCATTGGCGGCTGCCGCAGCACCAAACTCCAGAGCTCGGTCGACTGAGGCCAGCAGGCTGGCACGATTCAGCGCAATGGAGTCAAAGGCACCGGCCTTGATCAAGGCCTCGACGGTGCGCTTGTTGATGCGGCTGCGATCCACCCGCAGGCAAAAGTCAAACAGGCTCTTGAAGGCTCCGACCTCCGCGCCTGAAGGACCCGCGCCACGACCATCTCTGGCCGCCACAATGGCCTCGACGGCCTGCTGGCCGGAGCCTTTGATGGCACTCAAACCATAGCGAATCATCTGGTCGGAAATCGGCACGAAATGACTGACCCCACGATTGACGTCGGGTGGCTCAAAGCTTAGCCCCATCTTCAGCGCGTCCTCGAACAGGACCCTGAGCTTGTCCGTGTCGCCCATTTCCACCGTCATGTTGGCGCAGAAAAACTCGGACGTGTAATGCACCTTGAGCCAGGCCGTGTGGTACGCCAACAGTGCATAGGCAGCAGAGTGCGACTTGTTGAAGCCATAGCCGGCAAACTTTTCCATGTGGTCAAAAACTTCATCAGCTTTTTGCTGACTCAAGTCGTTGCGAGCGGCACCGTCACGAAATATCTGCCGATGTTTGGCCATTTCGTCGGCGTCTTTTTTTCCCATGGCGCGGCGCAACATGTCGGCACCACCCAGCGAGTAGCCGCCCAGAATCTGCGCCATCTGCATCACCTGTTCCTGGTACACCATGACGCCATAGGTTTCGCCCAGAATGCCCTCCACGCGCGGGTCCGGGTACTCCACTGGCTCACGGCCCAGCTTGCGCGCGATGTAGGTCGGAATCAGGTCCATGGGCCCCGGCCGATAAAGCGCATTCATGGCGATCAGATCTTCCAGTCGCGTCGGCCGGGCGTCGCGCAACATACCCTGCATGCCGCGACTTTCAAACTGGAATACCGCCTCAGTCTGGCCATCGGCAAACAATTTGTAGACCGCCGGGTCATCCAGCGCCAGTCCTTCATACGAAAAACTTTCACACCCCTTGTGCCGGGCAACGATCAGGTCCTTGGCATTCTCAAGAATGGTGAGGGTGGCCAGTCCCAAAAAGTCAAACTTCACCAGGCCGATGGCCTCGACATCGTTTTTGTCAAACTGACTGACCGCCGAGTCGCTGCCGGGCTGCTGGTAGAGCGGACAAAAATCAGTCAGTTTGCCAGGTGCAATCAACACACCGCCGGCGTGCATACCAACGTTGCGGGTCATGCCTTCGAGCTTGCGGGCCAGTTCCAGCAGGGTCCTGACGTCGTCTTCTTTACTTTCACGTTCCGCAAGAATCGGCTCAGCCTCAATGGCGTAAACAGTTTTGTCGTCCTTTTTGCGATCCGCTGGCGGCAACTGCAGGCTGACATTGACACCCGGCTTGTTCGGGATGAGCTTGCTGATGCCGTCGCAAAACGTGTAGCTCATGTCCAGCACGCGGCCGACGTCGCGCACTGCGGCGCGGGCTGCCATGGTGCCGAAGGTGACAATCTGGCTGACCGCCTCCTTGCCATATTTCTCTTTAACGTAATCAATGACACGGTCACGGTTGCTCTGACAGAAGTCGATATCGAAGTCGGGCATCGAGACTCGCTCCGGATTCAAAAAGCGCTCGAACAGCAGGTTGTATTGCAATGGGTCCAGGTCGGTAATCTTCAGTGAATACGCCACCAGTGAGCCGGCCCCGGAGCCGCGCCCGGGTCCAACCGGGCAACCGTTGTTTTTGGCCCAGTTGATGAAGTCGCCGACGATCAAAAAATACCCTGGAAAACCCATTTTCAATATAGTGCCGATCTCGAACTCCAGCCGTTCGAGATAACGCGGCCGCTCCATCTCGCGTTGCGCTGTATCCGGGTACAAGCGAATGAGCCGCTCCTTCAAGCCCTCATGCGAGGCATAACGAAAGTACTCCTGCGGCGTCATGCGCCGCCCATCGACCTCGGGCGTCGGGAAATCGGGCAACTGGGGTTTGCCCAATTCCAGCGTCAGGTTGCAGCGCTTCGCAATTTCCAGCGTATTGTCCAGTGCCGATGGAACATCGGCAAACAGCGTCTGCATCTGCAGCGTCGATTTGAAATACTGTTCGCGCGTGAAGCGACGCACGCGCCGCGGATTGCCGAGAATTTCTCCTTCGGCAATGCAGACGCGCGCCTCATGCGCCTCATAGTCGTCTGCCAGCGTGAACTGCACCGGGTGCGTGGCCACCACTGGCAAACCAGTGCGCGCGGCAAGCTGCACTGCGGCTGCGACGTGGGCCTCATCGTCCGGGCGTCCGGCGCGCTGCAGTTCCAGGTAAAAACGATGGGGAAAGATGCCGCCCAACTGCAAGGCAGCATCCAGCGCGCGCGCCTCGTCTCCTTGCACCAGTGCCTGCCCCACCGGCCCCGCCTGCGCACCCGACAAGGCAATCAGCCCTTCGTTCAGTTCCTTCAGCCAGGCCAGTTTGACCGACGCCTGCATCTTGCCCGAATTCTGCGTCCAGGCGCGCGCCAGCAATTGCGACAAATTGAGGTAACCCTGCCTGTTTTGCACCAGTAACAGCAAGCGACACAGTGCCGAATCGTCCTGACCCGGAGGCTCCAGCCAGATTTCGGCCCCAATCAGCGGTTTGATGCCTTTCTTGCGAGTTGCCTTGTAAAACTTGATGGCACCAAACAAGTTGCTCAAATCTGTGATGGCCAGTGCCGGCTGACTGTCCGCTGACGCACAACTGGCGATATCATCAATACGGTTGGTACCGTCAACGACGGAAAATTCGGTGTGCAGGCGCAGATGGACAAACATGAATCATTGTAATTTGTGGGACAGACCGCGATGACACGAAGTACGCGTTCTCTGCTCTAAACTGGTTCCAGGAAAACGTCGGGGTAAAGCTTTTGAAAATTCTCGTAGTAGATGATCATGCTCTGGTGCGTGAGGGCCTGCGCCAGGTGCTGAAGGGTCTCGATGAACAGATCGAGGTACTGGAAGCAGCGCACTGTTCTCACGCCTTCGAGTTGGCTACCCGGCACCCCGACATCGATCTTGTGCTGCTGGACTACCATTTGCCCGACATGAACGGGCTTGATGCGCTGACCGTCTTTCGCAAGAATCATCCGGAACTTCCCATCGTTATGTTGTCCGGATCGGTCAACCCGCATACTGTGCGACAGGTGCTGGATCGCGGCGCGGCCGGCTTCATTGCCAAGGCCAGCATGAGCAGTGAACTGCTGTCAATTTTGCGGCTGGTTCTGGCCGGCGAGGTCTATGTGCCACCCGAGTTGCTGACGGCGAGTGGCATGCCGTATGTAGCAGGGGTCACCCCGGACTTGTCGTCGCCTCAATTGACATCGCGTCAGGAGGAGGTACTGAAACTGCTGCTGGATGGCCGTTCCAACAAAGACATCAGTCAGCTCCTGCAACTTTCAGATGAGACCACCAAAAATCATGTGACGGGAATTTTGCGCGCCTTTGGCGTTCAAACCCGCGTCCAGGCTGTTCTCGCTGCCGGCCGTCACGGCTACATCAAGGGGCCGACATCTGATTGGCCCTGAGAGACCAAACGTCGCACCAGACTGCGCAGTTTTGCCGGGCGCACTGGCTTGTGCAATAACGTCAAAACCGCATCCCTGGCCGCCTGCATCAAGCCCGGATCGGTATCGCCACTCATCAGGCAGGCTGGAATGGACCAACCCGCAGCAGAACGCAGCCGGTGTACCGTGTCAATGCCATTTTCACTGCCTCGCAGACGATAGTCGCTGATGATCAGGTCAGGTCTGAGCCCGCATTCAAGCTGCTGCCGCGCCGTTTCCAACCCTTCGGCCTCAGCCACGACGCTGCCCCAGGATTGCAGCAAACTCACCAGACCGTCGCGCGCCATCGCATCGTCTTCTATCACCAGGATGACCAGATCTGCAAGGTCGTCCACTGCCTTGGCCCGAGACGCGCTTCGCCGGTCCTGGCTGGCGCCGATCTGAGCCAGCGGCACCCTTATGCTGAATCGGGTGCCAACGCCTGGGCGAGAACATAGTTGCAACTCATGCCCCAACAACCGTGCCGTACGCTCAACAATATTGAGCCCCAACCCCAGGCCTTTGCCACGGTCACGCTCGGTATTGCCGACCTGATAAAACTCTTTAAAGATGGCCTGGTGGTACTCTGGCGCAATGCCGATACCGCTGTCCCAAACTTCAATGCGAGCGGAGCGGGCGTCCGCCGCCACGCGGCAGGCCAGCAACACCCCGCCATGTCGCGTGTAGCGCACGCCATTGGCCACCAGATTCAACAAAATTCTATGCAGCAAATGCGGGTCGCTGAGTACACCGACCCCAGTCGACCGGATGCGCAGGCGAAGACCTTTCTCGAGCGCTTCCAGTGCCAGCTCAGAGCGCACTTGCTCGAACATATCGGCCAGCGCAAAAGGTCGCAACTGAACCTGCACTGCCATGGCGTCCAGCCGGGAAATATCAAGCAGGCCGTCCAGCAGCTCCTGCATCGCCTGCACTGCACTCTCCAGGCTTCCAATCAAACGTCCGGTCTCCTCATTGTGTGGCAGCTGCCCCAGTCGCGCAACAAACATACCCAGCGCATGCGTCGGTTGCCGCAGGTCATGGCTGGCGGCCGCCAAAAAGCGTGACTTTGCCAGCACCGCCGCCTCGGCTTCTTCCTTTTTCTCGCGCAACGCGAGCGTCGCCACCAATATGCGCTGCTCCATTTCGTCCCGACCCGATGCCAGCCGTTCGGCCATCCGGTTGAGACCTTGCTGCAGGTCGTGCAGCGGGTCATCCGGCAGTACCTCGACCCGCACCGACAACTGACCCCTGCCGATGCGTTCAACCATGTCGGAAACACGCAAAATAGGGCGCAGAACGGCGCGGCCAAGACGCCGCGCCAACAGACCCCCAAACAGCAAGCCGCCCAGGGTGATAGCGGCACCCGCCCACATCATTTCGCGTTCGTGTCGAAGCACGCTCTCGCGTGAAAATTCAATCAACACATAGCCCAGTAGCGGTTGCGCCTGGGCCGCCTCCAACACCTTGGGCTCAAACAGACTGTCCAGCTTGACCTCACTGGCCGTGACCGGCTGCAACAACAAATGAAAGCCAGTTACTGGATCAACAGTGACGCTTTCGTGCCCACTCAATAATGGAGGAATCTTGTAAACCGGATTGCCAGCGCCGACCAACCGGTTGCCCCGGGCATCCAGGATCGCCACCGACTGGACGTCTGGCTCACGCAGCGCACCGCGCACGATGGTCTGCAGCTGAGCGACATTGACCGAGAACAGGCCGTATTCACTGGCCGCTGCCAACTGGCGCGCCAAAGACCTGGCGCGTTGACTGTTCGCTTGATCGTTATCGCCGACCCGTGCGATCAGAAAAACGCCTGCCAGGGAAATGGCAATCAAGGTCACCGGCAACCAGGCGACCAGCAGCATGCGGGTGCGGATATTGCCCAGCAGATTGCCCAATTTCATGGCGCACCCTCGCGCCGGCGCAGCTGCTCGCGCAAGATGTCTGCATCCAGTGACAAACCCAAGGACCGAGCCACATGCTCATTCACGGAAACGCTGAAGTCCTGTGAGTAAATTGGCATCGCCGACAACGCTTTGCCCTGCAGTACACCGCGCGCAATGTTCGCCGCCTGCAGACCGACTTGGGTCGGCGTTACATACAAGGCCAGCAGGGCTCCAGCGCGCACATAGGCCGGAGAGAATGCGACCATCGGCACTTTGGCCCGAAACGATGTCAGTAAAATGTTCTGGATGCTGTGGCTGTTGTAAACCAATGGGTCCGGCAGCGCCAACAGCACATCTGCATCTTCCACGACTCGTCTGATGCCAGGAAATAACAATTCATTGTGTTCAACACTGGCCTCTATCAGATCGAGACCCCTGACTTGCAACTGCGCCTTCAATGCCGAAGCTTGCAGCTTCGAATCAGGGCCCCACAATACCCCGATGTGACGTGCCTTGGGCAACGCCAAATGGATCAGTTCCAGTTGACGACTCAGCGGTTGATCAAGATACAACGCAGACAACTGCGAGGACGATTTTCGGCCGCTGTTCAGCAGCAACTCAAAACTGTGGCGCGGCAGCAGCGCACACAGTATCGGTGCTGTCGACGCTGCCTTGGCCAAAACATTCGCCGCTTCGGTGCCAAGACCCACAAACAATCTGGGCGCCAAAGGACCGGCAGCAGACAACTCAGCAACCGTGACCTGTAGTATCTCCGGCCGAGACAACCCACCCCGTTCAAGTTCGCCGACCAAGGCCTGCGCAGCCTCGGAATAGGCGGCGCTGCGCTCACTGCTGACAATCACCACCGTCGTGGCCTGAACCGCTGCTGCGCCAAATACGCCAAGCAGGACGCCGCAGATCAAGGAGCGCAGGCGGGCCAGCATATACAACGCAGGTCAGTTTTCCAGCCGCAAGGTCACAAATGCGCGGCGTTGAAACTGAAAGGCTGGCGCAAAATCAGCATACGGCGAACCCAGGTTTTGCACCACCAGCGCAACTTCGCCCCGATTAGCGCCAATGCGCAGCGGCCAGGCCAGGCGCAGATCGGTGCGGGTCATTGCTACCTGGCCTCCGCTATCGGCACCGGCACCCTGCAATGTTGCCGTGCTGTTGCCCTGATGCATGAGACTCAGATCCAGACCGCCGGGCAGCTTCTGAAAATACGTTATCGAACTGGCCAGCCTGGGCGCTGCCAGTGCGTCCCCCGGATCGGTCGAACTGATACGCGCGTAGGCCTGGTTGAAGATCAGTTGCGCGCCCGGCCAGGGTCGCCATTTGGTCTGATACTCAAGGCCGCGAATGGAAAAGTCCTGGCCGTTAAAGTAGTCCCACGGAGTGGACAGTAACAAGGTCGCACCTGGCAACGCATACTGTTGATGCACGATGAAGCCGCTGATTTGTTCGTTAAAAACCCGCACATCAAGGTTAATTGCGTGCTTTGGAAAATCGCCCAGATAGCCAAACTCTTGCACCAAAATGCTTTCCGCGTGAATATTGCCGCGTGCCAGCGTTGTGACAAGCAGCGGCAAGCCCTTGTAGCTGTAGCGGACATCGCCGAATTGCTCAAACGTGCTCGGCGGACGAAACGCCCTGGACACGCCACCGCGCACTGTTTGCCCTTCGGCAAAATGCCAGTTCAGCATCAGCCGGGGCGCGAAACTGGCGCCACTCACGCTGCTGCGTTCAGCCATTGCCCCGGCATTGAGAACCAGTTCGCTGGCAAGTCCCCATTCGGCATTCGCGAACAGACGGGTAAAGCCGGTCAGCAAGGCCGCGTCAGTGTTGTAAATAGGTTTGGACGTGACCTGTTCACGCCGCAATTCACCACCCCAAACCACGCGCAATGCGGAGCCTCGGCGAAACATGTGTTGCAAGGATACAGTGTCATTGCTGGCGCGACCGTCAGCACTGATATCAACGTTGTCATTGATGCCCAGCGGGATCAGTGAATAGGGATAGCTATCGCTGTAAGACTCCTGTGAGTGGGACAGACTGAACGCCAGGTCTTCGTCGACACCCAGACTGCGCCGCCAATCCAGCTGTGCAAAAGCCGAGCCGAACAAGGTCTCCCGTTGAGCATCGTAACCATTCCCCTCGCCACCTTTGCCGGCGTCTATCGCCAACTTGCCCGCTCGCAACTGAACTTCATCCCTGGCACCAGAACGCAGGTCGACGCGAAAGTTGACCCGGCTGATTTGGTTGTGTCCGTTGGAGCCGATCAGCCCATCGTCAGCCCGGCGCTCCGCCGTCAGACGAAAGTTGGTGTCGGCCTGGCCCCAACCGACACGCGCCATTCCATCGCGAATGCCATTTTCCCCGCCAGCCAGGCCGGCCTGCAGCCCCAGGGTATCGGCCGGATCACGAGTGACAACATTGATTACTCCCAGAAAAGCGCGTGCACCATAGGCAGCGGAATTAGAGCCACGCAACACCTCGATGCGATCAATGTCCGCCAGCGACACCGACTGCAAACCGGATTCAACGCTGCCGACGAAGTACGGTGAATAGACAGATCGACCGTCGATGAGAACCTGCATGCGATTGGACAAACTACCAAAACCACCGTGGTAACTTGCAGTCGGCGCAATTCTCTCAAAAGACGTGCTGGTCTGAAAGCCCGGTACCAGACGCAGCAGGTCAGCCACATCACGCGCTCCGGACAATCGGATCATGTCGCTATCAATGATGGTGACGGCACCCGGCGTGTCATCAAGTCGCTGCGGCAGACGCGACACCGACAGCACGATCGGCATATCCGTCAGAAAGTCGTCCTCGGACATGACCAAGGGCACTTGTGCGGCCGAAATTTCGAACCATGCCAACAGGCAGATCAGGCAAACCCGATATTTCATCGATGACTCAGACAACTGATTTCTCCCTTATTCGAATTCTGCCTTGTCGGCCGAAACGTCCCGCGCGGCGCGCACTCGCCCTCTAAAATTGAGACTTGAACTCGATCCTCAACATTTCTGCCTATAAATTCGTCACTCTGACTGACGCCGCTGCGCTGCGCCCTATTTTGCTTGAACGCGCAACGAATCTTCAGCTCAAAGGCACTATTTTGCTGGCTGAAGAGGGCATCAATCTATTTCTTGCCGGAAGTGACACAGGTGTTCGCGAATTTTTCGCCCAACTGCAGACTGACAAGCGCTTTGCAGATTTACGCGCCAAAGAGAGTTGGTCATGCCGTCAGCCCTTCCAAAAAATGCGCGTCAAACTGAAGGCGGAAATCATCCGCATGAACCACCCGACGATTCAACCTGAGGCCAGCAGGGCACCGGCGGTCGATGCCCAAACCGTCAGGCGCTGGCTGGACCAGGGGACTGATGACAGTGGCAGGCCGGTGGTCACACTCGACACGCGCAACGCCTTTGAGGTGGCGCACGGAACATTCAGGGGTGCGATTGATTGGGGCATCAGCAAGTTCAGCGACTTTCCCAAGGCCCTGCTTGAGCATATGTCCGAGCTACAGGGAAAAACTGTCGTTAGTTTTTGCACCGGCGGCATTCGATGCGAAAAAGCGGCGATTTTGATGCGCGACGCCGGACTGCAGAACGTCTACCAACTGGAGGGCGGCATCCTCAAATACCTTGAGGATGCCGGGGCTGCCCACTACCAAGGCGATTGCTTCGTATTTGACGAACGACTCACGCTTGACGCCAGTCTTGCGGCCACCAAGGTCTGAACGCTATCGCTTCCGTCGCAAAGTCAGGCGATCAACCGCGCCACTTGGTGGCAACCTCGGCGACCCGCTTGCCAAAAAGTTTGGCTGTGTCCAGGTCACCTTGCAGCATTTCGGCCGGGGAAGAATCGGATGGCGACTGCGCCATGGCACCGCTGGACGAACCAACGTAATTGATGTCATTGCGTTGGGCCGCCTTGCTGTTGCTGGGCAGCATCCCGGTACCCACCCAGATGCCACTGTGTTGCATTGCCAGAGTGAACAGGTAGTGCAATGTAGACAGCTTGTCGCCGTTCATGGTTGCGCTGTTGGTGAACCCGGCAAAAACCTTGTCCTTCCAGGCCTGGCTGAACCAGGGCTTGCTGGAGGCATCGGCAAACTTCTTGAACTGCCAGCTTACCGAGCCCATGTAAGTGGGTGAGCCCATGATGATGGCGTCGGCAGCGCCCAGTGTTGCCCATGCCGCATCGGACAGGTTTCCTTCGGCGTCAATCGCTACCAGCTCAGCGCCGGCACCTTCTGCGACAGCTTGCGCCATGCGCAGCGTGTGCCCGTAACCCGAATGAAAAACGACTGCTACTTTTGCCATTGAAAATCTCCTTGCGTTGGTTGAGAAAAGTGGCCCGCACCAGAGGGGCCTTTGATTGAAAACAATGTCACGAAATCAGGCGTCACGGCGGCCGTCAAGGCTCCACGCGCCGGCACCAAAGGCTGTCATCATCAACAGGCCGCCCGCAATGGCGATATTCTTGAAGAACATGATTTGTTGCAGCATGGCCTGCTCGGGCGCAGCAGCCCAATATTTGTGGAAGAAAAAGCCTGCGACTACCGTGAAGACAGCCATGATGAGGGCCACCCAGCGGGTCTGAAACCCGGCTATCAGGGCCAACGCACCGCCCGCCTCCACCGCGATGGCAAGTGCCGCACCCAACTCGGGGAAAGGCAAACCGACCGCGCCAATATAGCCTGCGGTGCCAGCAAAACCGGCAATCTTGCCAATGCCCGAAGGCAGAAAAAGTATCGCCATCAGCAAGCGGGCGGCGAGAGCAAGTGGATTTTGTAGATTGGCCAACATAAATAACTCCTGACAATTGAAACAAAGAAATGAAATGAAATCAGCTTTGCAGATCGAACACTAAAACTTCAGCGCCCTTTCCCTCGGCCAAATGAACAAGGCTTTCGCCTTCCAACAGTGCAGCGTCGCCAGTACCCAGCGCGACGCCGTTAACACTCAGTTGTCCGCGCACCAGGTGGACGTAACTCTTGCGAGTTGCATTCAGCGCCAGTTCAACGCTCTGTTCGCCGTCCAGCAAAGCGGCATACAGACGCGCATCGGCATGAATCGTGACCGAGCCGTCGGCACCATCAGGTGAGGCGACCAGGCGCAGATTTCCGGTCTTTTCGGTCGCGGCAAAAGTCTTTTGCTCGTAACTTGGCTGAATGCCCGTCACATTGGGTTCAATCCAGATTTGCAGCAAATGGGTGGTTTCATTGGGTGCGTGGTTGAACTCGCTGTGCTGCACGCCGGTACCAGCGCTCATGCGCTGCACATCGCCCGGTGGAATAGCCTTGACGTTGCCCATGCTGTCCTTGTGAGCCAGAGAACCATTCAAAACATAGGTAACGATCTCCATGTCGCGATGCCCATGGGTGCCAAAGCCCTTGCCGGCATCGATCCAGTCTTCGTTGATGACGCGCAGGTTTCCCCAGCCCATATGCAGTGGGTCGTAGTAGCCGGCAAACGAAAAACTGTGATACGACTTCAACCAGCCGTGGTCTGCATAGCCACGTTCTTTGGATTTGCGAACTGTCAACATGACGAATGCTCCTGGTAAGGCCTGAACTTTAGGTTCATCCGGTGCGGCCGCATTCCACGTGATTTGATGGCATCATTCAAAATATTCGAATGAATGGAGAATCGATTGCAAAACGCCCGCGATGTTTTGACACCCGACGCCCTGGCCATGCTGCAGACCATTGCAGGTTGTGGCAGCTTTGCCGCGGCGGCCCGTGAGCTGGGTCTGGTACCCAGCGCGCTGACCTACCGGGTGCGCCAGATGGAAGATGCACTGGACGTGCTACTTTTTGATCGCAGCTCGCGCCAGGCCCGTCTGACCGAAGCCGGCACTGAACTGCTGCGCGAAGGTGGGCGTCTACTGGCGGAAATCGATGCGGTGGCGAACCGCGTCAAGCGTGTGGCTACCGGTTGGGAGCCGCAACTGACGATTGCGGTGGACAGCATCATCTCCAAAGTGACCGTTATGGAACTGTGCGAAAACTTTTTTACCTTGGACTCACCCACCCGCATCAAGTTGCTTGATGAAACCCTTTCTGGAACGCTGGCTGCCGTGGTTTCGGGCCGGGCCGACCTGGCACTGGGTGTGGCCGAGTCAAGCACCAACGCCGGCATTCATGCCAAGCCGCTGGGCGATGTCAGTTTTGTCTACGCACTGGCACCACATCACCCGCTGGCCAGCGCAGTCGAACCACTGAAGGATGAATTGATATTCCAGCACCGGGCCGTGGCAGTGGCCGATACCGTTCCCCGTGGCGATGGTGTTACATCCGGCTTGTTGGGCGGGCAGGACGTTTTTACCGTGGCGAACATGAATGACAAACTGGACGCGCAACTGCGTGGCCTGGGCAGTGGCTTCCTGCCTGAATGCATGGCCCGTGCGTACATTGAAACCGGTCGCCTGGTGGTGAAACGAATGGACCGGCCACAACGCATTGTGCGAGTCAACTACGCCTGGCGAAGCGTCACCAAATCAGGTCAGGGCCGCGCCCTGCAGTGGTGGCTGAACCAGTTGGAAAGCCCAACCACCCGGGCCGCTTTGCTGGAGCGTCACCGAGGCGTGTAAAGTGCACCACATACAACAACATTTGGAGCCGCCAGTCATGACCTCTTCCACATCCAGAATCAGAGCCAATCCAGAACTGCAATCCAGACATATCGCCATCATCGGCGCCGGTATGGCGGGCATCGCCTGCGCCCGCACCCTGGTGCAAGCCGGCCACCGGGTCAGCGTGTTTGAAAAGAGCCGGGGCTTTGGCGGGCGCATGGCCACACGCCAGAGTGCTTTTGGCACTTTTGACCACGGTGCCCAGTATTTCACCGCGCGGGACCCGCGCTTTGTGCGGGCATTGCAGACCGTGCCGGGCTTGTGCAAACCCTGGAGTGCCAACACTGTGCGGGTACTCGATGAGCACGGCCAGATTGCCGCTGCCAGTCTGCCGGCACTGGAGGCCCACTGGGTGCCGGTCCCGGCCATGAACGCGCTGGTGGGACGCTGGGCACAGCCGCTGATGGTGGCACACCAGGTCGAACTGGAAACACGCGTAACGCGGCTGGACCGCGACGCACTGAACCCGCACCTGTGGCAGCTTCACACCCAAGGGGTTGCTGGCGCACAGCATGTGTATTCGGGTTTTGACGCGGTGCTGCTGGCGATCCCGGCCGAACAGGCGCGTTTGCTATTGAATACTTCGCAAAAAGCTGACCACCTGGCGCAACAACTCGACATGGTGCAGGTGGCACCCTGCTGGACCCTGATGCTGGCGTTTCCACAGGCCATGCAGCCGGGTCTCTCCACCCTGGGACCGCAGTGGAACGCCGCCCGCAGCACGCACCATCGCATTGCCTGGCTGGCACGTGAATCAAGCAAGCCGGGGCGCGGTGCGGTGGAGCGCTGGACCGTGCAGGCCAGCGCGGCCTGGTCGCAAGAGCACCTGGAAGACGACGCCAAACGGGTGCAGGCCAAGTTGCTCAAGGCCTTCTCCGAAGTCACCGGCATCCGGGCCGAACCGGCCCATGTGGACACTCGGCGCTGGCGCTATGCACAGACCACCCAACCCTTGGGAAGATCGCATCTGTGGGATGCCAGCACCGGACTTGGCGTGTGCGGCGACTGGTGTCTGGGGCACCGGGTGGAAGATGCCTTTATCTCGGGCCTGGAGCTGGCACTTACCGTGGCATGACCGACTACGTTGGCAGGTTCGCCCCGTCCCCGACCGGACCGCTGCACGCTGGCTCGCTGGTTGCCGCGCTGGCCAGTTGGCTGGATGCCAGAGCCTATGGCGGCCAGTGGCTGGTTCGCCTGGAAGATGTGGACAGACCGCGTTGCGTTGCGGGCGTGGACCAACTCATCCTGTGCCAATTGAGTGACTGTGGTTTGCACCCTGATGCGCCACCGCTATGGCAATCGCAACGCGGCGGGCTGTACCAGAAGGCTCTGGAGCAGCTGATAGCCAAAGGGCAGGCCTACCCCTGCAGCTGCACGCGCCGGAACATTGAAGCCGCATTGAGCCGTCGTGGACAGACTCATTCACGTCATGCAGAACTCATCTACCCTGGCACTTGTCGCCAGCGCCGCTCAGACGGCGCTGGCCAGGCGTGGCGATTGCGAACCGACACAGACTCGATTGTTCATTGGAACGACCGCCGCCTGGGCGCCCAGCAGCAGGACGTCGAAGCTGAAGTGGGTGACTTCGTGATCAGGCGTGCGGATAGCTGCTTTTGCTACCAATTGGCCGTGGTGGTGGATGACGCGGTGCAAGGCATCACTGATGTGGTGCGTGGCGAGGATTTGACTGACAACACGGCGCGACAAATTCTGCTACAGCAGTGCCTGGGCCTGCCGACGCCACGCTATCTGCATACGCCGCTGGTGCTGGGGGCCAACCTGGAGAAGCTGTCCAAACAGAACGGCGCGCAGCCGGTGGATACCAGCGACCCACTGAGCGCAATCAATAACGCCGCCAGCGTGCTAGGTTTACCTGCTGCCAAGGGCAGTGTGGCCGATGCACTTCGCACGTGGGTAGCCCTCTGGCAGTGTCTCTACAATCCGCTCCCGTGAACGATACAAACCCCAGCGAACCCAGCACCTCACCGGAGCAAGCGCCCAACGTGCGCTGCCCCCGCATTCGGGGCCGCGTGCCGGAAGGTGTGGCCTTTCCCAAAGCCATCAAGAGTTTTGTGCGGCGCGCCGGTCGTACCACCACCGGCCAGGCCAAGGCAGTGGCGGACATCGGGCCTCAATTTCTACTGCCCTACCAAGCAACGTTGATTGATTTGTCAGTTGCCTTTTTCAAGTTGAAAACGGCTCAAAGCGAATCGGATGTCAGCCATCAGCCCGTGATCCTGGAAATTGGCTTCGGCATGGGCGACGCCACGGCGCACATTGCAACGCTGATGCCAGAAAAAAACTTTCTGTGCTGCGAGGTGCACGAGCCCGGCGTCGGCGCCCTGCTCAAGCGCATCGGCGAACAAAATTTGAGCAACATCCGCATCGTGGCACATGACGCTGTCGAGGTCATCGATCACATGCTGCCGCTGCAAAGTCTGGACGGCGTGCACATCTTCTTTCCCGATCCGTGGCACAAGAAAAAACACAACAAACGCCGCCTGATTCAGAGCGCCCTGATTGCCAAACTGGCGGCCCGCCTCAAACCCGGCGGCTACCTGCATTGCGCCACCGACTGGCAGCCTTATGCCGAGCAGATTCTCGAAGTTCTCAGCACTGAGCCGCTGCTGTGCAACAGCGCGAAACTGACGCACCCGGAGCTGGCCGGCTACGCACCCAAACCCTCATACCGCCCGCTGACCAAATTCGAAAATCGGGGCATCAAACTAGGGCACGGCGTGTGGGATGTGGTGTTTGAACGCCTCGAATCCACTTAAGCCACCAGCTCGCAACGGTGTCGGAGCGAGTTGCATCGGCTTGCCGCCGGGGCCTTGGCTCACGATGCTGGACTTCTTTGCGGAGCGCTTCCCGGCCATCACACAGGCTGTCTGGAACCAGCGTATGGCGCAAGGCCTGGTGGTGGATGAGCACGGTGTGCCGGTCACGTCAAACCGTGCCTACCAAAGCCACCTGCGCGTGTACTACTACCGCGCTGTGACAACAGAGCCACACATCCCGTTTGATGAAATCGTGCTGTTTCAGGATGAACATTTGGTGGTGGTGGACAAGCCGCATTTCTTGCCGGTGGTGCCGTCCGGGAGCTATTTGCTGGAAACGCTGCTGGTGCGACTCAAGCAGAAGCTGGGCATTGCCACGCTGGTTCCTATCCACCGCATAGACCGCGACACGGCAGGTTTGGTGTTGTTTTCAGTGCAAACCGCTACCCGCGCGCCCTACCACGCGCTCTTCAGCCAGCGCACGGTCAAAAAAAACTACCAAGCGATTGCCCCCTGGCGTAGCGATTTGGCGTTGCCCCTAACCCGTGCAAGCCGGATCGTGGAAGCCGACCACTTCATGCTGCAACATGAGGTCGACGGCCCCGCCAACGCCATCACCCAAGTTGACGTGCTGGAAGTACAAGGCGCGCTGGCGCGCTATGCGCTAACGCCTGTTACCGGCAAGCGCCACCAGTTGCGCGTGCACATGGCGGCGCTGGGCCTGCCCATCGTCGGCGACGGCCTGTACCCGACACTCACGCCCGAAGGGCAAATCGACTATGCCCACCCGCTGCAACTGCTGGCCAAGTCGATCGCATTCATTGACCCGATCAGCGGTCGACGCAGGCATTTTGAGAGCGAACGGCAGTTAACACTGCTGCCAGCCATATAAGAGTTCCGAAATTCACGACACCGTCCTCGCCTGGACTGCTTGATGTGGA
>SESE01000215.1_pt1 | contig 25576 bp, 21 predicted proteins | sample 3171371 | NCBI WGS metagenome assembly SESE01 (sample SAMN06051881, study PRJNA518727) | freshwater metagenome | biome: subpolar coniferous forest; feature: holomictic lake; material: water; isolation source: holomictic Lake 442, 13 m depth | place: Canada: near Kenora, Ontario | collected... | reverse complement strand
CGAGGAACACCCGGCTCAGCGGCACCTGCCGGGCCAGCAACGCCCAGGCCAGCAGCGGCCCGATCATGGCGCCGGCGTGATCCATCGTGCGATGGAAGCCAAATGCCCGACCGCGCGCCGTGCGCTCGGCGGCTGTGGCGATCAGCGCATCGCGCGGCGCAGTACGAATCCCCTTGCCGATGCGATCGGCGAAGCGCAGCACAAGCACCGCCGGCCAGCTCGCCGCCAGACCGATCAGCGGACGAGCCAGGTTCGAAAGCCCATAGCCTGCAACCACGAGTCGTTTGGGCGGTACGCCGCGGTCGGCGAGCCTGCCTGCGACCAGTTTCAGGACGCTGGCGGTGGCTTCGGCCAAACCCTCGACCAGACCGACGATCGCAGGCCCCGCACCGAGCGTGGCGGTCAGAAATATCGGCAGCAGGGGCGTGATCATCTCGCTGGAGGCATCGTTGAGCAGCGAGACGCAGCCGAGCACGATCACCGTTCGCGGCAGCACGGCAGAAACCTTCGGGGGCGTGATGCCCACGCTGCTGCTAGCGACGCGCGACGAGGATGCGCAGCATCCGCCGCAGCGGCTCGGCAGCGCCCCACAGCAGCTGGTCGCCGACGGTGAAGGCACTGAGGTACTCCCCACCCATCGACATTTTGCGCAGCCGTCCTACCGGGATCGACAGCGTGCCGGACACCTTCGCAGGTGACAGCTCGCGGATCGACGCCTCACGCTCGTTCGGGATCACCCGCACCCAGTCGTTGGACGAGGCGATCAACTGTTCCAGCTCGAGCAGCGGCAGGTCGCGGCGCAACTTGAGGGTCAGCGCCTGGCTGTGGCAGCGCATCGCACCGACGCGCACGCACAGACCATCGAGCGGCACCGGGTTCGCCTCGCTACCGAGGATCTTGTTGGCCTCCGCCCCGCCCTTCCACTCCTCGCGGCTCTGGCCATTGCCGAGGTCCTTGTCGATCCATGCAATCAGGCTGCCGGCCAGCGCCGTGCCGAACTGCGCATGCGGCAGCGCATCGCCACGCAGCGTCTCGGCGACGATACGGTCGATCTCGAGGATGGAGGCGTGCGGATCAGCCAGCAGCGGCGCGACGGCGGCGTGCGTCGCGCCCATCTGCGCGATCAGCTCGCGCATGTTGGCAGCGCCTGCACCAGAGGCCGCCTGGTAGGTCATCGCGCTCGCCCACTCGACCAGGCCTTCGGTGAACAGCGCACCGAGGGCCATCAGCATCAGCGAGACGGTGCAGTTGCCACCGACGTAGTCGCGCACGCCGCTGGCGAGGGCCGCGTCGATGACCGCACGGTTGACCGGATCGAGGATGATCACCGACTCGCGCTTCATGCGCAGCGTCGAGGCCGCATCGATCCAATAGCCGTCCCAGCCGCCAGCGCGCAGCGCCGGATGCACGGCGCTGGTGTAGTCGCCGCCCTGGCAGGAAATGATCGCATCCATCGCGGCGAGCGCCGGCAGATCGTTAGCGTCCTGCAGCGGGCCCAGCGCACGGCCCACCTCAGGCGCCGGCCGGCCCGCCTGGGTCGTGCTGAAGAACACCGGCTCAACGAGCTCGAAGTCACGCTCGGCGCGCATCCTGGCTACGAGCACCGAGCCCACCATGCCGCGCCAACCGACGATTCCGACCTTCATCGACCTCTCCTCGCGCCCGTTAAGGACTACAGCAGCAGTTCCTCGGCCGGCTCGCGCAGGTTGTAGCGCGAACTCATCGCGTGCCCGTAGGCGCCGGCGGTGGCGATCAGCATCACATCGCCTTCATGACACGTCGGCAGCGTGCGCTCATGGCCGAGCACGTCGGCCGACTCGCAGATGGGACCGACGACCTCGTAGGTCGCCTCTGTGGGCGCCTCCAGCCGCGTCAGATTGACGATGTCGTGGTGGGCACCGTACAGCGCAGGCCGAATCAGCGAGTTCATGCCGGTCGCGATGCCCAGGTACTGCTTGCTGCCCTTTCCCTTGAGCTGGGTCACGCGCGCCAGCAGCACGCCGGCCGCAGCGACCAGGTAGCGGCCCGGCTCGAGCCATAACTCGAAGCGCGGGTTGCGCGCACGGAACGCCGCCAGCGTCACCGCCAGCGCCGCCAGGTCAACGGGCCGGCGACTGGCCTTATCGGGCACGCCGAAACCGCCGCCGAGATCGAGCACACGGACAGCGGGGAAGTCCGCCGCGACCTTCGCAAGGGTTTCGGCGACCTCAAGCCAGGTGTCGATGGCGAAGATGCCGCTACCGGTGTGGGCATGCAGGCCGACAACGCGCGCGCGCGCGCCACCGGCGAGCCGCGCCAGTTCGTCCATCTCGAACAGCGGCACACCGAACTTGGCGTGCTGACCGGCGGTGCGCACGTGCTGGTGGTGGCCGTGACCACGACCGGTGTCGATGCGCACGAACAGTCCGGCGTCCGCGAACAGCTCAGGCCAGGCCCGCAGCGGATAGAGGTTGTCGAGCGTCACGGTGAGACCCGCCGCGACCGCCCACGCGTACTCGTGGCGCGGCGCGAAGTTCGGGGTATAGAGAATCCGTTCGGGCGCCAACCCCGGCACGCTCGCCAGCAGATGCTCGACCTCGCCCCTGGAGACGCAGTCAAAACCAATGCCTTCGGCGGCCAGCGCCTGCAGCACGGCCGGGTGCGGGTTCGCCTTCATCGCGTAGTGAACTTCCGCGACCGCGTCGATGGCGCGGATCTCGCGCGCCGCCGCGCGCACGGTATCCAGGTCGTAAACGTAAGCTGAGTCGCGCTCACCGAGCCGCTCGAGCAGCCGCTCGCGCTGCAGGCGCCACCAGGCCGGCGCCGACTGCGGCGTTGCCGCCGGTCCCTGCAGCTCGTCCCAGGTCGGTCCCAGCACCAGATCGTTGACCGCCGCACGGATCAGCAGCTCATGCAGCTGACCTACCAGCCGATCGCCCTGCGCCTCGTCGATGACGAAGGTGAAGTTGAGATCGTTGGCCGCCTGGCTGACCAGGTAGATCCGCTCTTCAGCGAACAGCGCCAGCGCCTCACCCAGGTCATGCAGGATGCCGCGGATGTTGCGCCCGAGCAGCGACAGCGCGGCGCACGGGCCGATGATCTCGGCGCGGCACAGCGGCGCGAGCGCCTCCAGCAGGGACGCGATCGCGCTCGCGTCCAGCGTGTTGGCCTGCGGGTCGAGCGAGACGGTGACGTTGGTCTCGGAGGTCGACACCAGATCGACCGACAGTCCCTGCGCCTTGAACACCTGGAACACGTCGGCGAGGAAGCCGACCTGATGCCACATGCCAGGGCTGTCCATCGACACCAGCGTGATGCCCTTCTTGAGCGCAATCGCCTTGACCTGCGCGGCGTCACCGCCGGCCGGACTTGCGCTGATGTGCGTGCCCTCCACCGCCGGGCTCTGCGTTGCGTACACGTACAGCGGTATACCGTACTGCTTGACCGGCATGATGCAGCGCGGATGCAGGACCTTGGCGCCGCTGGAGGCGATCTCCTGGGCCTCGTCGTAATGCAGCTGCCGCAGCAGCCGCGCGTTCGGCACGCCCTTGGGGTTCGCGCTGAACAGCCCCGGCACGTCGGTCCAGATCTCCAGCCGCACCGCGCCGAGCTTGGCGGCAAAGTACGCCCCCGAGGTGTCGGAGCCGCCGCGGCCGAGCAGCACCGTGTTGCCGTGCGCGTCCGCGGCAATGAACCCCTGGCTGAGGAAGACCGTCCCGGGACGCGTGCAGCGCGCCATCAGCGCGGTGTCCGGGGCGTAGTCGCAGGTCGCGGACAGGATCGAGGCGCGCTCGGACGCGCCGGGCCGGTCCTCCGCGCGCAGCACCGTGCGCGCGTCTACCCATTCGACCGACAGGCCTTCGCTGGCGAGCCATGCCGCGCCAAGCTCGGTTGCCATCAACTCGCCAGTGGCCATCACCCGCGCCCGGACGCGGGCGCTGACCTCGTTGACCAGTGCGACGCCGGCGGCGATCTGGCCGAGTTCGTCGAGGTGGCGCTGCACGCCCGGCGGCAGCGCGAGGCCCAGCTCCGCCGCCAGCTGCGCATGGCGGGCGGCGATCTGGGCGAGGACCTCGGCATGGCGGCCGACCGCCGCAGCGCTCAGCAGGGCCTCCAGACGGTCTGTGATGCCCGACAGCGCCGAGTGGACGACCAGCGGCTGCAGGCCGGCGGCGAGTCGCGCCCGCAGCACGTCGCGGATGTTGCGCCAGTTGGCAGCTGACGACACGCTAGTGCCGCCAAACTTCAGGACGACGAAGGAAGCGGTGTCTGCTGGCATGGCGGGTCTGGGGCGGCGGGGGCCCTCAAGGGCCGAAAATCGGGAGGCTGGGGGGCGCGACTGCGCGCGCCGCGGAATCGAAGACGGCGATCAGGCGTCGTCTTCGAAGTCCAACAGCTCTTTTTTGAGGCGGCGCTCTGCGAGCACGTCCTCGAGCTTGCTCCAGGCTGCCTTGCCTTTCTTGCCAGGCTGGGCCTTCTTACGATCCACCCGATCGATCAGGCGGTCGTAGTCAGGCTCCTCCGCCTCAGCATCGGCGAGGAACTCTTCGTCAAGTTCGAAGTGCTCTTCGTCCCTTTCTGTCATGCCCGGTTCGCCTAAATTTCTTCAATCAGATCAACGAGATCTGGTGCTTTTTGCGGTTGCGAAGCATCCGAACTATACAGAAAAGGCGAGCGCTTGCAACAAGGATTCTCGTATTTCCGAAAAACAAAGGCCCCGGACGCTGCCGGGGCCTTCGTATCTGCCGCCAGAAAAGCCCTGGCGCACTAGCTCAGCCGCACTTGCGCAGGCACTCGTCGACGGCCGCATCGCACTGCCGCTGCTTGGTGCTGTCCTTGCCCGCTGCCATCATGCAACGGTCGGATTCCTCGTCGCATTGCGCCGCGCATTTTTCGTCCTCGGCGTGCCCCACCCCAGGCAAAGAGACAGCGAACGCAAAAGCCAGTAACAGCGCGCTGGGGCGCAGACGTACACCGAACTTCATAATTCTTCTCCTACGTTGCCGGCGGCCTCCGATGGCCGTCACGGTGCAGCGATGATGATTCGCCCGTGCAGCGGATGCAACGAGTAAAAACCGACCCGCTACAGGCTGTACTGCTCCGCCGTCAGCACCGGCAGCGAACCGGCCCCCGCCCGTACGCCGGCCGCAAAGGCCTGGGTCCGCGGCAGCAGGCGCTCGAAGTAGAACCGGGCGGCCGCGAGCTTAGCCTCGTAGAAGCCCGCCTCGTGCGTCCCCGCCGCCAATTGCTGCGCCGCAACCTTGGCCATCCGCAGCCAGCACCAGGCCACCAGCACGTAGCCGGCGTGATTGAGGTAATCCACCGCCACCGCCCCCAGCTCGTCCGGGTCCTGGGCCACCCGGCCGCCGACCACCGCCGTCAGCTCGCCCAGCTCCTTCATCCGCGTCTGCAGCTCGGCCGCCCACGGCAGCAGCGCCGGCGGCAGGTCCGTGCCCAGCGACGCGACCATCTCCGCCGCCAGCGCGCGCACGGTTGCGCCGCCATTCATCAACACCTTGCGGCCGAGCAGGTCCAAGGCCTGAATGCCGTTGGTCCCTTCGTAGATGCAGGTGATCTTGGCATCGCGCAGGTACTGCTCGACGCCCGTGTCACGGATGAACCCCGCCCCGCCATGCACCTGCACCGCAAGTCCCGTGGTCTCCATGGCGGTATCGGTCAGCAGCGACTTCACGATCGGCACCAGCAGCGCCACCAACTGCTCAGCGTGCGCGCGCACGGCGGGATCGGAATGCAGCTGCGCGGTGTCCTCCAACTGGTAGGTGTAGTACGCCAGCAGCCGCTGCCCTTCGGTCAGGGCCTTCTGCGTCATCACCATCCGGCGCACTTCCGCGTGGCGGATGATCGGGTCGGCCGGCTGGTCGCGATCCAGCGGCCCGCGCGCGGCGCGGCCCTGCAGGCGCTCGAACGCGTACGCAACCGACGCCTGCAGCGCGCGCTCGCTCAGGCCCAGGCCCTGCAGGCCAACACCGAGACGGGCGTGGTTCATCATGGTGAACATCGCCGCGAGCCCGCCGCCGGGCTGGCCAATCATCCAGCCCTGCGCGGACTCGAAGTTCATCACGCAGGTCGGCGAGGCGTGGATACCCATCTTGTGCTCGACCGACGCACAGCTGACGCCGTTCTGCGCCGCGTCGATGCGCCGCGGCACCAGCAACAGGCTGATGCCCTTGGTCCCCACCGGCGCGTCCGGCAACCGCGCGAGCACCAGGTGGATGATGTTGTCGGTGAAATCGTGCTCGCCCCAACTGATGTAGATCTTGGTGCCACTGACGCGGAAGCTGCCGTCGGCCGCTGGTTCCGCGCGCGTCCGCAGCATCGCAAGGTCGGTACCCGCCTGCGGCTCGGTCAGGCACATCGTGCCGGTCCAGTGGCCTGCGACCATCTGGGCCAGGAAGCGGCCCTTGAGTTCCTCACTGCCGTGCCGGTCGAGCGCATACGCCGCACCCTCCGACAGCCCGCTCGCCATGCGCCAGGCCATCGCCGCGCTGCAGAGCATTTCACCGACGACAATGTGAGCAATCGCAGGCAAGCCCTGGCCACCGTACTCGGGGCTCGCCGACATGCCTGCCCAGCCATCGGCGCAGAACTGCTGGTAGGCGGCCTTGAAGCCGTCGGCGGGGACCACCTGGCCGTCTACATAGCGCACGCCCTGCTGGTCGCCCTGCCAGTTGAGCGGTGAGAGCACCTGCTCGCTGAACTTGCCCGCCTCGTCGATGATGCTGTCGATCAGCTCGCGACTGACGTCATCACGGCCCAGGCCCACGAGCACACGCTCGGCGCCGAGCACCTCGTGCAGGATGAACTCGAACTCGCGGCGCGGCGCACGGTACTCGTACATGGTGGAACCCAACGGTGAGGAGCGCGATCCGGAACTGACGATCGCAGCGCTGATTCTAGCAGCGACTCCACACCGGCCGCAGCGTGGGCTGTGGCAAAATCGGGCCTTGGGCGCACTCCACGCGCCCGCGGGGAACTCATGCGCATCATTACCCTGCTGCTGCTGGCGCTGACCGCGCCACTGCTGGCGGATGCTGCGGAGCTTGCCCCGGCACCGATCTGCACCGACCGGCCGACCAAGTCGACCGGCACCTGCACCGCCGAGGCCGGCCATCTGCAGCTGGAGGCGGACTTGGTCAGCTACAGCGAGCTGTCGCTGGACGGCACGCGCACCGACACCCTGCTCGCGCTCAACCCGACGCTCAAGCTCGGACTGAACTCGCGCCTCGACCTCGAGCTCAACCTGCCGCTCTGGACCCAGAACCGCACGCGTGACGCCGGCGGCAGCAGCACGGTGCGTGGCAGCGGCGATTTGTCGCTCAAGCTCAAGCAGAAGCTCTACAGCGGCGCTGTGCTCGAGCTCGCACTGATGCCGGTCGTGAAAGCGCCGACCGCCGCGCACGCGCTCGGCAACGGCGCCTGGGAGGGCGGCGTGCTGCTGCCGCTGGTCGCGACGCTGTCGGACGAATGGAGCCTCAACCTCAGCCCGGAACTCGACGTGCTCGCCAACGCCAGCGGCAGTGGCCACCACCTCAATACCGCCCAGTTAGTAAACCTCGGTCGCACCCTGCCGCATGACGTCACTCTGTCGATAGAGCTGTGGGCAGACTGGAACCGCGACCCGGCCGGCAGCCAGCGGCAGGCATCCTTCGACCTCGGCGCTGCGTGGCTGCTGTCCACCGATCTGCAGCTGGATGGCGGAGTCAACCTGGGACTCAACCGGCTAACGCCCGGCTTGCAGGCATACCTGGGCCTCTCACAACGGTTCTGAGCACGGCCATCACTTCGGCTGAGCCCCCTCCCTGGCGCAGCTCGAGTATGCAAGGATCCGGTTCGTGCCCACTTCGACATCTACTGCCTCGCTGTTGAGCCATCTTGCCCTCGGCTTGCTGCGCCTGTTCGGTTGGCAACCGGTGCTGGTCGAACCACCGGGCCCGAAGGGCCTGATCGTGGTCTACCCGCACACCTCGAACTGGGACTTCCCGATCGGCATTCTGTACAAGTCCGCCGTGCGCCTGCCGGTCCGCTGGATGGGCAAGGACACGCTGTTCCGCTGGCCGATGCGCGGCCTGATGCAGCGACTGGGCGGGATTCCGGTCAACCGCCGCGCCCACACGGGCTTCGTCGAAGAAATGGTCGATGAGTTCGGGCGCCATCCGTGGCTGTGGCTGGTACTGGCCCCTGAAGGCACCCGCGCGCACACCGACTACTGGAAGAGTGGCTTCTACCGCATCGCGCTGGCCGCGCAGCTGCCGCTCGGCCTCGGCTTCATCGACTACCCGACGCGGCGCGTCGGTGTGGACACCTACATCACCTTGAGCGGCGACGAGGACGCGGATCTTGCGAGAATCCGGGCCTTCTACGCCGACAAGCACGGTCTGCGGCCGGCGCAGGCCGGTGAGATCCGCCTGCGACCATAGCGGCCCGCGCCGCGCGCAGGGGGCCGCGTCTTGCTGCGCTGTCAGCCGTCGTCCTCGTCGCTCGCGTCGTCGGCGGGGCTCGGCTCGCGCGCCCACGGCGCGCCGACCGCCTCGCGATAGGCTTCCCAGCCGCGCGGCAGATCGGCGATCTCGGCGAGCGTGGGATCCAGCTCCAACAGACAACCGAGGCAGGTCAGACGCCCGTCCTCCGGCTCGTTGGTCGTGCCACACAGCACCTGCCACATACCGTCATCGGCGTCGTGCGACACCAGCAGGATCGGCGCCTCGCCCTCGAGCACCGGCACGGTGGTCAGTGCGTCAGAAAACTCCGGCTCCTTGAACGGCCAGGTCGCGGCCGCGAAGTCGTGTACGTGCTGCTCGATCATGCGGTCGTCCTAGTGGGTCTGCGGGCACAGCCGGCCAGCGCAGGCCGTGGGCCCATCATAACCGTCGGGGCGCACGACGGCGACCGCTGTCAGCCGACAGCAGCGCTCCTCTGCTCGCAAGCGAAAAACCGCGCCTGGATCGCGCTCAGGGTCGCGTCGAGCTCCGCGGCCAATGGCGGCGGCCGATGAGTGGCCAGCAGCAGGCGCAGGTCCGCGTCGATGCGCTCCAGCAGGTCCAGATCAGGCTGCAGGCCTACGCTGACGGGGATGTGGACGCCGAAATAGCGGGCCGGCCAGCGCTGGTCGCGGCAGTGGCTGGCCGTGTGTCGCTGGGCAAGAAAGTTGCCACGCGGACCGACCGCATCGATCAGCCCCAGCGCCAGGGTGTCATCATCGATCGTTACGCCGCGCCACATCGTTCGTAGCAGACCGGCCAGCTCGTCGCACAGGCACAACGCGTGCATCGAAAAGCTGATGCCATCGTCAATCAACCCCAGGTAATCGAGCGTTGCCGGTCGACTGAAGAACGCCTGCGTCATGCTGGTGCTGATCTCCCACACCGCGTCCTGATTGAAGCGCCGCGCCACCGCCCGGCCGCTGACACCGGAAAACGACGGCAGGCCCAGATGCCGGCGCACCTGGTGCATCGTGATGTCGGCAAGGGTCGTGTGTGGCAGATTGCCCAGCCCACCTGTCGCCGGCTCCATGAAGCGCACGTCCGAACTACCGATGACGAACGCTCCATGCCGAGCGAGCTGACCTAGCGTCATCGCGGCAAAGTCAGTGGCCAGACTGGACACCATGCAGCCGGCCATCGTGATCGGCGCCGAGGCGCCGCCGATCGGCAGCGTACCGATGCTCAGCGGGATGCCGGCGCGGGCGCCGGCAATGATCTGGTCACTGTGCGTACGCCAAAAGCCCAGCGGCAGTGGCGTCACGATCTGCAGGAAATACGGCTTCTCGGCCAGCGCGGCGGCGGAACCGCGCACTGCGGTCGCCATTTCAATGACGACCTGCAGCGAGCGGGCGTCCTCACACAGGTACTCGAGCGGCTTCGCGGTGTTTCGGATCAGCGTGGCGAACTCGTTGATCTCGCCGTGGATGTCGGAGTTCGGCACATCCTTGCAGGCGACACAGACCGCATCGATGTTGGGCAGCGCATCGGCGAGCCGCACGATCATCGCCAGGTCATCGCCGGTACTGGAGCGCCGCTCGCCGCTGTCAGGATCATAGACCTTGATAGCAGTCATGCCTGGGATGAACCAGGTGTGTTCAGCATCGAGCAGAATCGAGCCGCTCGCGTCGCGGTTCCACAGCCTGACCGCCCGCGGCGTGCTGGCCAGTGCCGCCTCCACCACCGCCGTGGGAAAGCGCACCACGCCCTGCGCGTCGACCGTGCAACCGGCCGCCTCGAACAGCTCGATGGCCTCGGTGCCCGGCTCGAACGCACAGCCGGTCTGGCGCAGCAGGCACAGCGCCGCGCCGATCAGGCGCTCGACCTCAGCGCCCGACAGCGGGTCGTACGGAGCCATCGCCGCGTTGTGGCGACCCCGGTCGCTGGGCGGCGGGACCAGCACGCCGCCGGCGGCTGGGGGTCGATGGGATTTCGGGCGCATTTGGACTGTCCGGACGTTAAGCTCTGCTCGCCGCTGGATTATTCGAGCTTCAATCCGCCGGCCGATATACGCAGATGTCCAGTCACCCCCACGGCGCATCGGCCCACTGCGGCCAAGGACCTTCATGAACCTCGCACGCTTCCCCCGCCTGCGCCTCGCCCACCTGCCAACGCCCCTCGAGCACCTGCCACGCTTATCACAGGCGCTGGGAGGACCGGAGATCTGGATCAAGCGGGACGACTGCACCGGCATGTCCAGCGGCGGCAACAAGACCCGCAAACTCGAATACCTGCTGGCCGATGCGCAGGCGCAGGGCGCGGACATCATCCTCACGCAGGGCGCAACCCAATCGAACCACGCCAGGCAGACGGCCGCCTGCGCCGCGCGCGTCGGCCTCGCCTGCCACCTGCTGCTGGAGGACCGCACCCACAGGACCGATCCGGACTACACCCAAAACGGCAACGTCTTCCTTGACCGGCTGCACGGCGCGACGATCGAGCAGCATCCGTCGACCCCGGACATGAATGCAGAGTTGGCCAAGGTCGCCGCGCGCATGAAGGCCGAAGGCCGCCGCCCGTACGCCATACCCGGCGGCGGTTCCAATACCGTCGGCGCCCTCGGCTACGTCAACGCCGCTCTGGAACTGATCACCCAGGCCAATGACGCAGGCCTGCGGATCGAGCAGGTGGTGCACGCGACCGGCAGCGCCGGCACGCAGGCGGGCCTCGTGGCCGGCCTGTGCGGCATCAACGCAGGCGTAGCGCTGCTGGGTATAGGCGTGCGCGCGCCAAAGCTGCGTCAGGAAGAGAACGTCTACCAGCTTGCCGCGGCGACCGCCGAGCTGTGCGGCTGTGCAGGTGCCGTGCGTCGCGAGGACGTTGTCGCCAACTGCGACTACGTGGGCAGCGGCTACGGCTTCTCCACACCCGCCTCGATCGAGGCGATCGAGCTGCTGGCCAGGCTCGAGGGCATCCTGCTCGACCCGGTCTACTCCGGCAAGGGCATGGCCGGACTGATCGACCTGGTCCGCCGCGGCCAGTACCGGCGCGGCCAGAACATCGTCTTCATCCATACCGGCGGCAGCGTCGGCCTGTTCGGCTACGTGCGCGACTTCGGCTTCCAGCCCAATGCAGCCGCGCCGTGAACGCTGCGAGCGGCGCGATCGCCGGCATCATCGGCGGGATGGGACCGGAGGCGACGGTCGAGCTGCTGCGCCGCGTCGTCGCCCGCACGCCGGCGCGCGATGACGACGAGCATCTGCACTGGCTGGTCGAGTGCAATCCGCGGATCCCGTCACGGCTCGCGCACCTGCTCGAGCGCAGCGGGCCCGACCCCACGCCCGAGCTGGTGCGCATCGCACGCAATCTGCAGGCCGGCGGGGCAACCTTCCTTGCCATGCCCTGCAATACAGCACACCACTACGCGCCTGCGATCGCCGCAGCCGTCACCATTCCGCTACTGGACATGGTGCAACTGGCCGTTGCGCAGGCGCGAGCGACCGGCGCGGGCCAGCGCATCGGGCTGCTTGCCTCGAGCGCAGTCCATGACACTGCGCTGTACAGCAACGCCCTCGCCGCGCACGGCCTGCAGGGCGTCGTGCCGCGGCGTCAGGATGAGGTGATGGCGCTGATCCGCGCCGTCAAGCAAGGTGACGCCGGTGCGGCGCCGCGGCAGGCGCTCGCCGCTATCGCCACCGACCTTGCGCGCGACTGCGACGTGCTTCTGGTCGCCTGTACCGAGCTGTCGGTGATCGCAACTGCACTACCGTCGCAGCCGCCCGTCGTCGACGCACTGGATGAATTGGCCGCCGCGATCGTCGCCGCGGCGACCCAGCGCTAGATCGCGCCACGACGAACGTGAACCGACAGAACCTGCCGCAAGCCGACTGGGCCGGCGCCGAGCCGCCGCGCTAGCGCTCGCCGCCGGACCTGTGATAAAGATTGGTGCGAAATTTCGTCATGTCAGAAGGAACTGATCCATGCGCGTTTCTCCCCTGTTGATGTTGATGGGCCTTGCTGGTCTGAGCACGCACGCCCTGGCGAACCCCGCCGAGGGCCTAAAGCCGGGCCTGTGGGAAACGCGCGTAATCAAGCAGGTCATCGATGGTCGCGACCTGTCCGGCGAGATGTCAGCGGCGATGAGTGAGATGAAGGCGGCACTCGCCAGCATGCCGCCAGAGCAACGCGCGCAGATGCAAGCGATGATGAAGGGCCACGGAGTTGCGAGCTCCGAGTCCGGTGCACTGCGCATCTGCATGAGCCCCGAGATGGCAAAGCGCAACGCCCTACCGGTCGACAAGGACGGTCACTGCAGCAGCACTATGCTTACGCGCACGGGCAACAAGATGAGCTACGAGTTCGCCTGCAACTCCAACGGCATGAAGACCAATGGCAAGGGCGAAGCCACGGTCACGCCGAACCGGGTGGAGATGCGCACCGACGCCACGATGCAACAGGGCAACGGCCCCCGCCAGACCATGCACAGCGAGACGCAGATGAACTTCGTCAGCGCCGACTGTGGCGATGTGAAGCCCCTCATGCCGACGAAGTGACGCCGGCGCGGCCAGGCTCAGGGCGCCAGCGCCTCGAGCGCCGCCCAGTCGGGACCAGGCGCGCCGTCGGTGCGTAGCGTCTGGATCACGACCTGATCGGCACCTGCGTCGTAATACGCCTGCAGCTTCGCGCGGATCTGCTCGGCCGTGCCCCAATAGACCATCGCATCCATCAGTCGGTCGCTGCCATCACCTGCGTAATCGGCAGGCTCAAAGCCAAGGCGCAGCCAGTTCAGATAATAGTTTGGCAGGCCCAGGTAGAGCTTTAGCGCGGCGCGCGCCGTCTGTCGGGCGAGTACCGGATCGGTGCACAGACAGACCTTCTGCTCGCAGATCAGCGCGCCGTGACCGGCCATCGCCGCCCGCGACAGCGCGACCTGCGCGGGGGTGATGTTGTACGGAAACGCGCCCAGCGTGCGAGTGGCCGACAGCGCGGTCATCTGCGGACCCAGCGCCGCGAGCACGACCTGGCGCGACTCACCGCCGCCCATGATCTGCCACGCACTGTCCATGCCGTCCAGGTAGCTGCGCATGGTCGCCAGCGGCTTGCCATAGTCATGACCGCGGGCATTGGCGACAATCGGCGCGTGCGAGACACCGAGTCCGAGCACGAAGCGCCCGCCGTACAGGGCGTTTAAGGTGTTATGGCCCATCACCGCCGCGGCCGGATCGCGACCGTAGATATTGGCGATGCCGCTGGCGATCGTCAGCCGCTCGGTCTGACCGAGCAGGAAACCGCCCAGCGCGAAGGATTCGTAATTGAAGGCTTCCGGATACCAAAGCGCGGAATAACCCAGCCGCTCCACACCCTGCGCGTACGCCGCCAGCGCGGGCGCTGCCAGCGCATCAGTAAATGCAAAGACGCCGACCTTGCCGAATTTCATAGCATCACCCTGACTGATTGCAGGCGCCATCATAGCAGCGACCCGCGGCAAGCCTGCTACGGACCCTCGCCCTCTGCGCGGGTGCCACCGACACGCAACCACAGCGTAAGGGTCGTGCCGACGCCAGACTCGGATTTGATCTCGAGAGAGCCTTCCATCAGCGCGAGTATTTCCTTGACGATCGAGACACCCAGCCCAGTGCCTGGGATCGCGCCCGACGCATCGGCACGCCAGAACCGATCACCGAAGCGCGCCAACTCATCGGCCGTCATGCCGATGCCCTGATCGGCGATGGTGATGCCGACCCGGCCCGGCACCGTCACCAGCCCGACGCAGATCTCGCCGCCTTGCGGCGAAAACTTGATCGCATTGGCGAGGATGTTCAGCAGCGCCTGGCCCAACTTGGCCGGATCGGCCCTAACGATCACCGCCTCCACGGGCAGGTCAACCACGATCGAGAGCCGCTGATCCGGCAGCACAAGATCCGCCACCACGTTGCGCACGATGGCGGTGACCTCGACATCGACGATATCGAGCTCCTGACCCTGCCGCGACTCAATCCGCGCAAGATCCAGCAACTCGTTGACGATTCCCACCAGCGCGGTTGACTGCCTATGGATTGTCTCCTGCAGCTCACGGCGAGTGCCCTCGTCATGGTTGGGGCTGAGCAGCAACTCGCTATAGCCAAGGATGATCGTCAGCGGCGTGCGCAGCTCGTGGGCGGCATGCGAGAGGAACTCGCTCTTCATCCGATCAACCTCAGCCTCGCGCGTCACCTCGTGGAAATACAGAATCCGCGCAACGCGCGGCGCGCTGGCGTGGATTCCGACCACCTGCAGTACCGTGTGGCGAGGCCGCTGCAGCACCAGCCTGCCCGGCGCCTGACGGCCGGCATCGCCGCGGAAGAACTGCGCCAGACTCGCCAGCGCCTCGGGATGCTCGCAGCGCAGGCGCAGTTCGGCGAGCAGTACCCGCTCATCGCGGCCGAGCAATACGGCTGGCGGAATCCCGGTCAGCGCCTCGAACGCCGGATTGACGAATCGAATGCTGCCGTCCGGCGCGAACACGACGAACGCATCCGGACTGAGGCCAAATACGGCGTTGATCTGCGCGCTGTGATCCTCAAGGGCGTCGCCCTTGATGTCCAACTCGGTCGTCTGTTCAGACACCCGCCGCTGGAAGATGGAAGTTCGCCCCGTGGACACCAGCAGCAGGATCTGCAGCAGCGCCGCGAGCACGAGCCCGCCCCCGCCCACGGCAACGCCGATCCACGACCAGTTGTCGCGGAAAAACTCAGGCGTAGGACAAACGCTCAACGTCCAGGTACGGTCCGCCATCTGCAGCTCACGCCGCCAGATGAAACTTCGGTCAGACGAGCAGGCGGACGCACTGGACCGATACAGCCGCGTCTCTGCGGCCGGCGCACGGCTATCGTCGACCTGAAACACCAAGCCGTTGACCGGCAGCGAGCGCGTCGCGATCTGCATCATCTGCTCGACCTTGATCGCCGCCACCGCAAAGCCAGCCAGCGACCCTCCCTCCGGCCGGGCAGTCAGCGCAGTGCCATGAAACCGCGCCGGCTGCAGCAACAGCACACCGACCCGCCGTCGGTTCTCCTGCACCAACTGCATCGGTGCGGTCGCGGACGCGCGACCCGAGGCAACGGCGCGCAGCACCGCATCATGGCGAACCGGCTCGGAGTCCACGTCATAGCCCAGCGCCGCCGCGTTGGCTGCCAATGGCGCTATAAATCCGATCGCAACGTAGGCAGGCCGCTCAGCCGCCGGCACCAATGCGCCATTCGCATTCTTCTCGCGGATCTGAAAGTCAGGTCGGCCGTTCTTGATCGCCAGACTTCGCTCGAACGCAGCGCGGTTCTTTAGCGGCACGTAGTAATTGTTGCTGAGCGCGAAGATATCCGGGCTGTTCTGCAGCGTGATGCGGGTAAAATACTCAAACTGTTCGGCCGACATGTCCGCCGTGACTTCGATCAGCCGGCTCAGCGCCGACAGCGACGCCTCGTGCTCGACGATGCGCTCACCGAGCAACTGCGCGATTGTCTGGCCGTGCGCCGCGAGCACCGCTTGTTGCTGCGTGCGCTCCATGCGCGCGGCAAAATTCAGCGCAGCGGCCACCAGCAGCAGCGCGGCAACCATCGGCACGCCCACGGTCAGGACACGCCCGCGCCACGGCGACCGGTCTCGATAGAACGCCGCCAGGCTCAACGGCAGCACGACCAGCACCCCGAGCGTATCGCCTATCCACCAGTTACCCAGCGAGTATAGGATCGCGTGGCCGGGCATCAGCCCGGCTGCGTACAGCGCACAGACGCCGGTAACGGCGCCGATCAGGCAGGCGAGCGGGCCTGCCAGCAACAGTGCGCGAACGATGTGATGCTCGTACTCGAACCTCTGCCAGCCATAGCCGACGCTGCGCAGCACCAACCAGCGCGCAACGGCGGCCTGCAGGACGGCACCGCCGCCAATCGCAGCTGCGGCAACACCCGCGCTTAAGGTCAGATCGCCGTGCGAGGCGGCGGTGCCAAAGTTGAGCAGGAAGGAGCCTAGCCACAGGCCTGCGCCGGCGCGCCCGCCGGACCACAGCATCACGGCAACGGCGAAGCCGGCGGCGGGGAAGATTGGGCTCGCGAAACCGGCGCCGACCGCAAAGGCGAGGCCCGCGACACCCAGCAGCAGATAGATCGCAGCCGCGAGCAGCACAACCGAAGCCCGTCCCCAACGGGGCAGCGGAATGGGTTGCGTGACATCCAGAGCCGTCATTACCCCCCCAAGCAAGCAGTCGCGCGACGAAAACAGCCCCACAAGCCAGGGACGGGCTCGAGAACCGGTGCCGCGGTGACGGCAGTAGGGGCGCGACGGGCAGTGTAACCCGCGGCCGGCAGCACGCTCTACGCGTAAAGACCGGGAGCCCGCCACCGCAAAATGGCCTGCCGCGCCAATGCGCCGCCCAGGCGGCTGAAGAATACGCACGGCAGCACTGCCGATGGGCCTGACTGTCGCTGTCTCGGCTAAGCCCGGCTGCCCGCAAAACCGCGGCGCTCAGCGCCAGCAGGCGCAGCGGCGAGGCTCATGTCGGCGCAGCGGCCGCGGTCGGCCCGCCGCCTGGCGCAGACGGCTCGAGGGACGCAAATGCCAGTGATTCGCATTGCAATTGAAAATGTGTGAATTCCGTACGAAGGATCCGCCGCCTACGATCATGATTTTCGACTATGGCGGCCTGTGGCCGCCCCTGCACTGCCGGTGCCTTCAACACAGGGAAGCCGCGAACTGTGCCTCAGCTTTCACGCGTCATCAGGAAATATGCCGGCCAGCTGTCAGCGCTTGAGCCCCACCTGCTCAACTTGCCGACGACCACGCGACTACTCCTTGCGCTACTGCTGGTCGCCGCGGCAACCGCAATACGCTGGGCGGTCTTTCCGCAAGTGCGTGGCTTTGAATTTCTTACCTACTACCCGGCCGTAGTGCTGAGCGCGATGCTGCTCGGACCCGGCCCGGCGCTGCTCGCCGTGCCGGTTAGCGCCACACTCGCCACGTGGTTCTTGATTGTTCAAAACCACACGCTGCACCGAGTTGAAGACGCGTCACTCGCGATATTTATCTTCGTACTATCCAGCGCCATAGTGGTCTACCTGGCGTACTCGGCGCAGAGGAACCTGCGACTTGCGCGGCGCGCCGGACTGAAGTTGGCCAGCGTGCATGAAGCGTCGCATTTTGGGTTGGTGCTCAGCGACGCCAGCGGACGATTCCTGGAGTTCAACGAAACCTTTGCACGGCTCACCGGCTATACGCCGAGTGAACTGCATGCGCTCGACTATCTGGCGTTGACGCCGAAGCAATATTTGGCAGAGGAGGAACAGCAAGTAGCCGTTCTCAATAGCACCGGCCACTATGGCCCCTTTGAGAAGGAGTACATCAGGAAGGACGGAACGCTGGTCGCCGTGCAGGTACAAGGCGCCTTTTATAGGGACCCCGATGGTGACCGAGTGCTGCGCTCCGTCGTCGAAGACATTTCGGGCCGGCGCCAGGCGCAAGCAAAAATAAAGCAACTGGCGGACGAGCAACGGGCAATGATCGAGAACCCGGCCGCCGGCATCATCAAGTTGACCGATCGCCGCATGATCTGGGTCAACGACACCTTCGCGACAATGCTCGGCTATCGCGCAGAGGATCTGATCGGCCAGAGCACCAGGTGTCTCTATCCCAGTGACGACGCGTTTCGCGCGTTTGAGGCGGACGGTTACGCGAAGATTGAAGCTCACGGCTCTGCCAATCTGGAGGTTGAATTTCGCCACCGTAACGGCTCCCCCGTTTTCCTGAAGTGCGGGATGGCGCGGCTAAACGGCTCCCAAAATACCTACGTGGGCGTTTTTTCCGATCTCACCGAACAACACGCCGCACAACGGTCGCTGGAACGGGCCAAGGCGCGCTTACAGGACGCGCAGCGCCTCGCCCAAATCGGCAGTTGGGAAATGGATCACACGACCGGTCGGCTGTCCTGGTCCGAGGAGATGTTTGCGTTGTATGGCGTCCCACCGACAACCTCCGCCCCACCCGACCATACTCATCTGCAGAACCTCCATCCGGCTGACCGGCCGATGACGGAAGACGCATTTAGCTCTGCGCTCGACAGCGGCTGCCCGCTTGATTTCACGCACCGCGTGATTCTCCCGAATCACACCATTATTTATGTGCATGTCAAAGCCGAAACGACTTACACGCCGGGCGGGGCACCGCTTGTCACGATTGGCACCGCGCAGGACGTCACAAAAAACGTGCGGCAGGAGAATGCGCTGCGGCTCTCCGAACAACGCGTCCGCACCGTATTCGCAGCCATGCGCGAAGGCCTGGTCGTGCAGCAGCGCGATGGTCGCATCGTACAGGCCAACGACTCCGCAGCTCGCCTGCTTGGCGTCACGACCGATCAGCTGCTAGGGCAAAACTCCATTGACCCGCGATCCGATGCACTACGCGACGATGACTCTTCGTTCCCTGCCGAGAATCACCCGTGGACAGTGGCCATGCAGACCGGACAGCCGGCACTGGAAGTAACCATGGGGGTTCGACTGCCGGCCGGGAAGGTGCGTTGGCTGAGCGTCGATGCCCATCCGCTCATGAACAGCGGCTCGGCCGACGCAGAGGCCGTCGTCGTGACCTTCACGGACATCACCGAAAGGCGGCAGCGCGACAGCGAGGTCCGTCGACTCGCCTTCTACGACGAATTGACGTCTCTGCCCACGCGTCACCTGCTCGAAGACCGTCTGTCGCAGGCGCTTGCCGCGGCCAAACGGAACAAAGAATTCATGGCGCTGATGATGCTCGACCTCGACAACTTCAAGCCGCTGAACGATCGGCACGGACACCTGGTGGGCGATCTGCTGCTGAAGGAATGCGCCGCAAGACTGAGTCGGTCGGTGCGGGCGGCCGACACGGTCGCCCGCTTCGGCGGGGACGAGTTCGTCGTCGTGCTTACCGACCTGGGCCGGAACGAGGCAGCCGCAGTGGCAACCGCTTGCCAGATTGCCGAGCAGCTCCGCGCAAGCGTCGCCCAACCCTTCATGCTGAACGCCGAACAGGCGGGCGGCTCCGGCGCAACGATTGAGCACCGCTGTACGGCAAGTATCGGGATCGTGATCATAGGAGGAGGCGACGTCTCCTCGGCCGCCCTGCTGCGCCAGGCGGACGACGCCATGTACCAAGCCAAGCGCAACGGCCGCAACCGCGTTCGGGTTGTCGGCGCCTCCGTCGCGGACCTCGCCGCCGCGACTTCATAGACTGCGCAAGCAGGTCCGCAGACAGCCGCGTAGTCGTCGTAGACCCCGCCGGGCAGGGGTTCAGCACCTGTCGCGGACGCGCGACTGACGAGGTCGAACTGAACGATGAAGAGTTGGAAGGCGTGGCTGGCGGATGCGCAACGCCAACCTCAATCCGCGCACCAGGCGGGGCGCCGTTTTGTGACCCGACAGCAGGATGATCTAACGCGCCTAATCGCCATCGATCCAGACCCCGGCCCCGCGCCGGGGTTTTTCGTTGGGGCGCGCTCGCCGCATACGCCGATCAGATCGTCGACACTGACGAGGTCGAGGCGCCGTTGCACTGACCGCAACGCGAGCCCCGAAAAATGGGACCAAAAACGGGACCACGAGGCCCCATCTCAATTCGTGTAAGTGATTGGTCGGGACGGTAGGATTTGAACCTACGACCCCTTGCACCCCATGCAAGTGCGCTACCAGGCTGCGCTACGCCCCGACCGGAGGCTGCGCCGCGCGAAACGCGACGCAATCAAGAACTGGGAAGTCTAATCCAATGACGGGGCCACGGCCACCGTACGGCGCACTAACGACGCAATGCCTTGAGCAGATCCTCGAGTTCGCCACGCACCTGCCGCACGATCTGCTGGCTTTGCGATACGTCCTCGCGCGCCTCATCGCCGGCGAGGCGCTGGCGCGCACCACCGATCGTGAAGCCCTGATCGTACAGCAGGCTGCGGATCTGACGGATCACCAGCACATCCTGACGCTGGTAATAACGACGGTTGCCACGGCGCTTGACCGGCTTGAGCTGCGGGAACTCCTGCTCCCAGTAACGCAGTACATGCGGCTTCACGCCGCACAGGTCACTGACCTCACCGATCGTGAAGTAGCGCTTGCCGGGGATCGCCGGCAGTTCTGCGTTATTGCTTGGTTCCAACATACGCTTCGACTCGAGCCTTGAGCTTCTGCCCTGGGCGGAACGTCACGACGCGGCGAGCGCTGATCGGGATCTCCTCGCCGGTCTTCGGATTGCGACCCGGGCGCTGGTTCTTGTCGCGCAGGTCGAAGTTGCCGAATCCGGACAGCTTGACCTGCTCGCCGTGGGAAAGCGCCGTGCGCACTTCCTCGAAGAACAGATCCACGAGTTCGCGGGCCTCGCGCTTGTTGAGGCCGAGCTGATCGAACAGCGCCTCAGCCATCTCTGCCTTCGTAAGTGCCATCGGTCGTGGATCTCTCGTCATTCGCGAAAAGTCGCTTTGAGGTCCTGCTGCAGTCGCTGCCGTACTGCCGTCATCACGGCTTCCACGTCAGCGTCCGTCAGGGTCTTAGTTTTATCCTGCAAAATCAAGCCTAACGCTACACTTTTTCGACCGGATTCGATGCCTTGTCCCCGATAGACGTCAAAAACCGTGAGTTCGCGCAGCAAGCTTGACGAGCTGACAGTAACAGATTCACGTAACTGGTTGAAAGTAAGTGTTTCCTCCACCACCACCGCGAGGTCACGACGGACCGCCGGGAAGCGCGACAACTCGCGCGCCCGCGGCAGCGGCGCGGCGGTCACCGTGTCGAGTTCGAGCTCGAACAGCAGCGGTGCCGGCACGAGGTCAAGGGCGCGCGCCAGCTCCGGGTGCAGCTCACCCAGCCATCCGCAGGGCTGATTTCCCCGCAAAATCCGCGCACTACGGCCAGGATGCAGGCAGCTGAGCGCGCCGGCCTCGAAGCGAAACTCCGTCCCGCCGCTCGCGGCCAGCAGCGCCTCCACATCCGCCTTGATGTCGTAGAAGTCGGTCGCCGTGGCGACACTCCCCCACTGCTCCGCCAGCGAAGCGCCCCAGGCGATGCCAGCGATAGAATTAATTTCTTTTAGTTCATTATCTTGCGTAACGAACTTCGCGCCATGCTCGAACATCCGCACGCGCCCCTGCTGGCGGCGGATATTGTCCCCGAGCGCCTTGACCAGCCCCGGCCACAGCGACACGCGCATCTCGGCAAGCTCGGCCGAGATCGGATTGGCCAGCGCCAGCGCCGCCTCCTCCGGAAAGAGCCGGCGTTGCAGGGCAGGCTCCACGAAGGTGTAGTTGATCGCCTCGTAGTAGCCGCGGTCGACCAGCGCGAGCGCGAGCCGCACGGTCGGGATCCGGTCTTCAGGCACCGAGCCGGGCCGCTGCGGGATCGGCGCATCGATCGCCGGGATCTCGTTGTAGCCGTAGACGCGGGCGACTTCCTCGACCAGGTCAGCCCCCTGGGTGATGTCGAAACGCCAGCTGGGCGCGGTGACGGCGAGACCGTCCTGCTCGACCTCGACCTGCATCCCCAGCGAACGGAGGATCGACACGATCCGCTCGCGCGGGATGTCGAGGCCGATCAGGCGTCTAAAAGTGCGCCAGCGGATCGCGATCGGTGCGCGCACCGGCAGTGCTGAGGAGGCCTCGGTGACCTCCACAGGTCCGGGTTGCCCACCCGCGATCGCGACCAGCAACGCCGAGGCCCGCTCGATGGCACGCACCTGCCCGGTCGGATCCACGCCGCGCTCGAAGCGCTGCGAGGCGTCAGTGACCACGCCAAAGCGCCGCCCGCGGCCCGCGATCGCGTCCGGCGCAAACCAGGCGCTCTCGAGGAACACGTCGGTGGTGTCAGCGGCAATACCGCTCTTGGCGCCACCCATGATGCCCGCCAGGCCCACCGGCGCCACGGCATCGGCGATCACCAGCATGTCGGGGCCAAGCTCGATGCGGCTGCCGTCGAGCAACTCCAGCGTCTCGCCGGCACGCGCAAGGCGCACGTCGATCCGCTGCTGCAGCTGGCGCAGGTCGTAGGCATGCATGGGCTGGCCGAGCTCGAGCATCACGTAGTTGGTGACATCGACCAGCGGGCCGAGGCTGCGGATACCGGCCCGGCGCAGGCGCTCGCGCATCCACAGCGGCGTCGCCGCCGCCGGGTTGAGGCCGCGGATGACGCGGCCGGCAAAGCGCGCGCAAGCCGCCGGCGCCTCGAGTCGGACCGGCAGGCACTCGGCGCTCACCGCCGCCACCGCCGCCATCGGCGGGAAGTTCAGCGGCGCGCCGCCCAGCACCGCAAGCTCGCGCGCAAGCCCGAGCACCGACAGCGCATCGCCGCGATTGGGGGTGAAGTTGATCTCAAACACGACCTCATCGAGGTCCAGCGCCAGACGCAGGTCAGCGCCGGTCTGCAGCTCGCCGGGCAGCTCGAGCAGTCCTTCGTGGCTGTCGCCCATCTCCAGCTCGCGGGCCGAGCACAGCATGCCCTCCGACTCGATGCCCCGCAGCTTGGCGCGCTTGATCGCCATGCCACCGGGCAGTCGCGCGCCAATGCGCGCCAGCGGCACCTTGATGCCGGCGCGCGCATTGGGCGCGCCACAGACGATGTTCAGGTGCTCACCGTCACGGCCCAGCACTTCGCAGACGCGCAGCTTGTCGGCTTGCGGGTGGGCGTCGGCCTTGAGGATCTCGCCCACGACGATGCCCTCGAACGGCGGCGCGGCGAGGCTGCGGCCCTCGACCTCGAAACCGGCCATGGTCAGCTGGTGCGCGAGCGCACCCACGTCGGGGTTCAGCGCGACCCACTCGCGCAGCCATTCGAGGCCAACCTTCATGCCAGCAGCCCCATGGCGTTACGCCCTCTCGAACTGCGACAGGAAACGCAGGTCATTGTCGAAGTAAAGCCGCAGATCGTTAACGTCGTAGCGCAGCATCGAGAAACGCTCGATGCCCATGCCAAAGGCATAGCCACTCCAGCGTTCGGGATCCAGGCCGCAGTTCCTGAGCACGTTCGGGTGAACGATGCCGCAGCCGAGCACCTCGATCCAGCCGGTCTGCTTGCAGACGCGGCAGCCCTTGCCCTCGCAGAACGCACACTGACAGTCGACCTCGGCCGACGGCTCGGTGAACGGAAAGTAAGACGGTCGCAGCCGAATCTCCAGCGGCTTTTCAAAGAACTCCGAGACGAAGTTCCTCAGCATCGCCTTCAGGTGCGCAAAGCTGATGTCCTCGTCGATCACCAGGCCTTCGACCTGGTGGAACATCGGCGTATGCGTCTGGTCCGAGTCGCAGCGATAGACGCGGCCCGGCATGATCAGCCTGAGCGGCGGCGCGGTCGACAGCATCGCGCGCACCTGCACGGGCGAGGTGTGGGTACGCAGCAGACGGCCATCGCCGAAGTAGAAAGTATCGTGCATCGCCCGCGCCGGATGGTTGGCGGGGATGTTGAGCGCCTCGAAGTTGTGGAAGTCGTCCTCGACCTCCGGACCTTCCGCAACGCCGAAGCCGGCTCGGCGGAAAATCTCCTCGATACGCAAGCGGGTGCGGGTGACCGGGTGCAACGCACCCATCTTCACGCCCCTGCCCGGCAAGCTCACGTCAATCGCGCCGGCCGCGAGTTCCGCAGCAACGGCTGCATGCTCGAGCACCGCACTGCGGGTCGAGAGCGCGTCCGACAGGATGAGCTTGGCTTCGTTAATCCGTGCGCCCGCAGCGGGACGCTCGGTGGCAGGCAGTGCGCCGAGCCCCTTGAGCTGCTCGGTAATCGCGCCTTTCTTGCCTAGCAGGCGAACCCGGACCTGGTCGAGAACGACCAGGTCCGTGGCAGCCGCGATCTCGGCAAGTCCCGAGGCGACGAGGCTTGCGAGATCCACACGCTACTTCGCAGCAGCAGCCGTAGCCGGCAGTGCGGCCTTGACCTGCTCGATGATCACGCCGAACGCGCCCGGCTCGTGGATCGCGAGATCCGACAGTGCCTTGCGGTCGATCGCGATGCCGGCAAGCTTGAGCCCGTTGATCAGCACGCTATAGCTCATGCCGTGGATGCGGGCGGCCGCATTCAGGCGCTGAATCCACAGCGAGCGATAATCACGCTTCTTGATCTTGCGGCCGCTATACGCGTACTGGCCCGCCTTGATGACGGCCTGCTTCGCGGTACGGAATACCTTGCGACGAGCGTTGTAGTAGCCCTTCGCCTTCTTGAGGATCTTCTTGTGGCGGCGTCCGGCAATGACGCCACGTTTAACTCGTGCCATGTCTCAGTCTCCTAACGTTGCGTCGAATTAATGGTTGGGCAGCAGCTGGGTGACCCGGCCGAGGTCCGATTCATGGACCATCTTTCCGGACCGCAGCTGACGCTTACGCTTCGACGACTTCTTCGTCAGGATGTGACGCTTGTGGGACTGGCCGCGCTTGAAGCCGTTCGCAGTCTTGCGAAAACGCTTCGAGGCAGCCTTGTTGGTCTTCAACTTAGGCATAACTTCGCTCCTACCGGACGGGATCACCGCCGGCGCTTTTTAATAACCCTGTCGCGTCGACCGGACATCGCTGTCGGCCTTGCTCGGGGCGGGCCCGGCGGTCGACGATCCTAAAGTCGTCTGCCACCGGTCACTTGTGTCGCAGGCGTCTGCACGCCTGCGTCAGCAAACCTTTCGAACCTACTTCTTCTTCGGCCCGAACATCATCACCAGCTGCTTGCCTTCCATCAGCGGGTACTGCTCGATCGCCGCGTGTTCCGCGAGATCCTTCCCCAGCCGATCCAGCAAGCGGCGCCCCACGTCCTGGTGCGCCAGCTCGCGGCCCCGGTAACGCAACGTCACCTTGGCCTTATCACCCTCAGCGAGGAACCGAATGATGTTCCGCAGCTTGATCAGGTAATCGTTGTCGTCAGTTCCCGGTCGGAACTTCACTTCCTTGACCTGGATCTGCTTCTGCTTGCGCTTCGCCGCATGCGCCTTCTTGTTCTGTTCGAACAGGAACTTGCCGAAGTCCATCACCCGGCAAACCGGCGGCTCAGCCGTCGGCGACACCTCAACGAGATCCAGCTGCTGTGAAGATGCCAGCAAGAGCGCTTCCGCCCTGCTCATCACGCCCGCCTGGCTTCCGTCGTCCGCGATCACCCGCAGCTGCTGCGCAAGAATTTCTTCGTTACGCCGTACGCGCTTCGTTGTAGAGA
>SESE01000214.1_pt1 | contig 25605 bp, 32 predicted proteins | sample 3171371 | NCBI WGS metagenome assembly SESE01 (sample SAMN06051881, study PRJNA518727) | freshwater metagenome | biome: subpolar coniferous forest; feature: holomictic lake; material: water; isolation source: holomictic Lake 442, 13 m depth | place: Canada: near Kenora, Ontario | collected... | reverse complement strand
GGGCGCAACTTCGAGGCCATCAACGCCTTCTACGGCAACCTGCAGTCCCGGACCCGCTGGTTCAAGAAGATCGCCTACCCGGGTGCGAAACGGGGGGCCAGTGGCGCCTTCGAATTCACCATCTCCTTCGAACTCCAGAACGCCGTCTGAGGTAGGCCATGAATCCCCAACTTCAGAAACAGATTGGTCTGGGTGCCCTGGCGGGGATCGTTCTCACCGGGCTTGTCTACTTCCTGCTTGGTGGCAAGCGCACCGATCTTGAAGCAGTCAATGCCGATGTCAAGAACCTGCAGGCAGAGGTAGACAAGGGCAAACTGCTCAAGGCCAGCTATGAAAAGCTGCGGGAGGAAGTGGCCCGGCAGGATAAGCGCATCGAGGAACTGATCAAGATCATGCCTTCCGAGGCAGACTATGGTCAGATTCCGTACCGCATCAAGAAGATCGCGGATGATGCCGGCATTGATCAGGTGGCCTTCTCCTTGAAGCCTGAGCGCAAAGATACCTATTTCACAGAGAAGCCTGTTGAATTCGAGTTCCGGGTGGGTTATCACACCTTCGGCCAGTTCGCTTCTCTGGTTTCGGGTTACGACAAGATCATCAACATCGCCAATATCGAGTTCGCCCGAAAGACCGATAACCGCAGCGTCTACCCAGCCACGGTGAGGTGCACCATCAGCGCGTTCGTCTACAACCCAGAGCCGCCTCCCGTCGAACCAGCCAAGGCGGCAGGCACCGGTCCCGCGCCCAAGGCCGGGGCCAAGGAGGATTGAGATGGCCCTGACCGAACGAATCCTCTCCCTCTCCCTGGTCGCTGGAACGATGCTGCTTGCCCAGGCCCCATCCAAGCCGCCCGTGCCCCCACCGTCCCCGGTTGCCTCTGCTGCGGATGATGTGGCCATCATCAAGCTCACTCCCTACAAACCCAGCATCCAGCGTGATCCCTTCTCCGCCCCTCGCGATGAGCGGGCCGCTGATGCCCAAGATGTGTTGGACGACATCGCGGTGAAGGGCATGATTCGCAAAGATGGAAAGAATTTTGCAGTAGTTTCAGATAGCAGAGGCAATGTCCGGTGGTTGCCTGTCGGCCACCGCTTTAAGGATGGTGAGATTACAGCCATCACTGACAAGTCCGTCAGTTTCCACCAATGGGAAGTGAATACCACCAACCGTTCGATTTTCAGAACCATCACGAAGACATTCAAGCGTGAGGAGGCTAAACGATGAATGCTCGCCTGAGTTCCTTGCTGGTCGCGGGGGGCGTTGTCCTGGCGGGGATCCACACGGGGTCCCTTCAGGCATCACCCAACCTAGAGGCCGCTCCCCAGAAACCCACTCTGCTGTCGGCGGTTCTTGAACCCACTGGCAATGGCGCCAGGATCATTCTCCGGATTCCGGGACTCGCTGCCCAGCCTGGTGTGCAGGTGCTTTCCAGCCCTCTTCGGGTGGTGCTGGACCTGCCCGGTGTGGACCGCGGCACGATCGTGACCAAGAAGGACTTGGCCCTGCTGGCCCATCCTCTGATCCAGAAGGTCCGGGTCGCCCAATTCTCTAGCGAACCCAAGGCGATGACCCGAATGGTGCTTGAAGTCGCCGCAGGAACCCATGTCCTGGTCGGGGCCATGGCAGACGGGCTTCAATTGCTGGTGACGCCAGGTGAAGGTCGGGTCCAGGCTCGTGTGGAGGCTCTCTCCATGCCGCTCCTGCTTCCTGCGGCGCCGATCATGTCGGTGGTGGCGGCCGTTCCGCCTGCTCCAGCACCCGCCGCGGTGGTCCCTGCTGTCGTCATTCCTGATGCGATTGTCGAACCTGCACGCCTTCTAGCCTCCTTGCCAGCAGTGGCTGGCACCTTCCATGTGCTCCCCCAGCTGGTCGCTACGACGGCCTTGCCGGTTGCAACGCCGGAAGCCGTGCAGGTGCCTGAAGCCGAAAAGCCCGTAGCCGCCCCTCAGCAGGCGCGCCTAGGTGGCCGCACGCTCGGAGAAGGTGCTGCGAAGTATTCGGGATCAAAGATCACCATCGCCCTCTCCAATACCGATATTCGGGAATTCCTGCAGATCCTGGCCGATACCGGCAAGCTGAACCTCGTCATGGACCCTGATGTCCAGGGCACCTTCGGGTTCCGGTTCACGGATACCCCCTGGGATCAGGTGCTGGATGTGGTACTGAAAAATGCCGGGTTGGGCAAGGAGATCCAGAACGGTGTGCTGCGGGTCGCCAAAATCGACAAGCTCCAGAAGGAAGAAGAGGACCGGAAGAAGTTGGACGAAACCAGAGCACTGGCCGGTGCCCTGCAGACGATCACCCGCCCCCTTTCCTATGCGAAGGTCAGCGAGGCCCAGAAGATCCTCAAGGAACTTCTGACCAAGCGTGGTTCCGCCATTCTGGATGAGCGCACGAATACCCTGATCATCACAGACCTACCCCGCAATATCTCAGTCATCGATGACCTGCTCCAGACACTGGATGTCCAGATCCAACAGGTCCAGATCGAGGCCCGTGTGGTCGAGGCCAACAAGAACTGGCAGCGCGAGTTTGGTGTGAAATGGCCCCAGTCCAACAGCGGGACGGCCACCATCACTGGTAGCGGTACCACGTCGACCACCACCCCCTGGGTGGGTTCTCAGTCTCCCTTCTGGAACGGGGCGACGGGGTTCAATCGACCCGGATCCGGGCAACAGGCTGCCGTGGCCTTCTCTCCGGGCAAGGATGGCGCCACATCCATCACGGCGCCCGCCGGGGAACTCTGGCTCTCCTTCCTGAGCAACCGCTTTAGCATCAACGCGGTTCTCCAAGCGATGGAGAAGGACGGCACCTTCAAGATTGTCTCCTCACCCAAGGTGGTCACCCAGAACAACAAGAAGGCAACGATCCTAAGTGGCGAGAAGATCCCCTATCCGACCCAGCAGGGTGGAGCCCAGGGTGGTGCGATCACGGTCGCTTTCATCGATGCGAACCTTCAGCTCGATGTCACGCCTCAGGTCACGAATGAAGGCACCATCATCATGGACCTGAAGGTGGAGAAGGCTGAGGCGGACTTTACCCGCACTGTGAATGGAACTCCCACCATCCTGCGCAAGTCCATCGAGACCCAGGTTCTGGTTCGGGATGGGGGTACGGCTGTGCTGGGCGGTGTCTACATCACCAACGCCTCCAATGGCTCCACGGGTGTTCCATTCCTGTCCAAGATCCCCCTCATCGGCTTCCTTTTCCGGAACAACACCCGGCAGGAACAGAACGTCGAACTACTGATTTTCATCACCCCCCGCGTCATTCGCCAGTAGTGCGTAACCACCACGAAAAACGGCCCTAATTGGGGCCGTTTTTCGTGGTGGAGGAAACCGCTACTTGGCGATGGGCAGGGTTCGCACCAGGCGCTTGCAGCTGTTGCAGAGGATGGTGTAGTTGTCGGCCTGCTCGAAGTGGTAGGTGAATCCGGGATCCTGATCGACCTTCTCCAGTCGACCAAATTGATACTCGGCGATGCGTACGCTCTGGGGGGCGGTCAGATCGGCGCCGCAATGGGTGCAGGAGATGGCGGCCATGCTTGCTCCTCGGGAAGGGCTTGGAGTTACTGGTTAAAGAGTTTCCAGAGACCCCAGCTTAGCAGAGCCAGCGCGACGAGGCCCACGAAGACCCGCAGCAGCACCTTGCCGATCCTATATGCGACATAGATCACTACGAGCGCAGCCACCGCTCCCAGGATGAGCAAGGGATCCTTCATGCTTGACCACCGTGGGGAGCCAAGGCCAGGTCGGCCGGGCACTCACCCTGCATCACACCACCACTGTGCAGATCCCTGCCGCCGAGTCCTTCGAGCATGGTTTTGAGCCTCCACCCGCTATGATGAACGGAAAGGGTCTCCAACACATCATCGCAGCCCACCACCTCCGGGCCACTTCCTCCCATGCTTATCGAATACGCAGCCATCACGCATCCGGGCAAGGTCCGGAAGAACAATGAAGACGCCTACCTTCTGAGTGCGCTGGATGGCGAGGAGCCTATCATCAACGGCCCTGCGCTAGCGTTACAGGTGGGGAACCCCGGCCTGCTGGTGGCGGTTGCGGACGGCATGGGTGGAGCGGCCGCTGGTGAAGTGGCGAGTCGCGAGGGTTTGGCCGCGGTCGCGCTATTCCTCTTCACCCACTGGGCGCGCCTTCAGGACGAGAAGGCCGGGGAGCCTGACCTTCTCAAGGCACTGGAACAGGCGGTGGAACAGGCCAGTGATGCGGTCCTGCGCTATTCCGACGACGATCGCACCGCCCGGGGCATGGGCTCCACACTGACCGCAGCCGTCCTCTGGAAGGGGGCCGCCTATGTCGCGCAGATCGGGGATTCCCGGGCCTACCTCTTGAGGCGGGGGGCGCTGCACCAGATCACCGAAGACCAGACGCTGGTGAACGATCTGGTAGCCCGGGGTAGCCTCACGAGGGAGCAGGCCCGCATCCATCCGAACCGCAACATGATCACCCAGGCCCTGGGCTCGCCGCAGCCACTGCGGGTGGTGCTTTCGAGATTGGTCCTGTGCCGGGGGGATCGGCTGCTCTGCTGCTCCGATGGGCTGCACGGCGAATTGACCGATGACCGACTTCAGGAGTTCCTGGGCCGGGACCTTGCCCCCATGGCCATCCTGGAACAACTGGTGGACGAGGCGATCGCCCACGGGGGGCGAGACAACATCACCGGCATTGTCCTCGTCCTTGATGACCCCGCCCTGCCCCTGCCGGAGGACGGAGTTGAGATCAGGCTGGCCCGCTCTGCGGAGCCGGTTCAGAGCCGGGGCTTCTGGCGCGGGATCCGCGGTCTATTCGGAGGTGGTGTCTCATGAGCATCCTGCAGGGGACGGTGTCCCTGAAACGCTTTCTGGTGCTGGGCCCCGTGCCCGATGAGAAAGACCTCCAGGCGGGCCTCGAGCAGGATCCCTTCAGGCCCTTCCAGGATGGGCTTGAGGAGGAGCGAATGGGCTGGTGCGACTGGCGGAATCCGCTCATCACTCCTCCCGAGGCGAACTGGGTGGGACAGGATCGCTTCGCTGTCTTCGGCCTGCGCATCGATACCCGCAGGGTACCGCCGGCGCTGCTGAAGGCCCACGTGGACCTCCGCCTGCAGAGCCTGCAACAGGAAAAGGATCTGGCTTTCATCGGCAAGGAGGCCCGTATTTCCCTGGCAGATGAAGTGAAGGTCGAACTGCTGCGCAAGGTGCTGCCCACCCCTCGGGTGGTCGAGGTGGCCTGGGACCTCAAGGGTGGCCTCCTCTGGACGACCGCCTCCTCCAGCAAGTCCCAAGGCCTGCTTACCAGCCTCTTCATCAAGTCCTTCGGCTGCGAACTCCAGCCTCTGGCGCCGCTGCTCCTCTCCGGTCGACTCTGCCCGGAATTGTCGGTGGCAGCCCTAATGGCCCTGGATTCGCTGGATCTCGAACTTGAGGAGGCCTGAGGTGAAGCCGCTCGAACTCATGGAACAAGGCCGCTTCCTCGGTGAGGAATTTCTGTTGTGGCTTTGGATGCGCAGCATGACCGCAGGTGGCTCCAGCGGCGAGGATGGTGATGGTTCGGGCTGCTTCGTGGACGATTCCATTCAGTTGGCCTCCGAGCGGGGTGAGGTGAAGGAAATCTCCTTGCGGAAGGGCAATCCATCCGAATGCCGCGAGGCCTTCGAAGCGCTTAGCAGGGGCATGCGACCCGCCAGGATGAAGCTCCGTATCCTTTCGGGCGATCTCGAATGGGTCTTCACCCTCAATGCCGTCAGTCTCGATATGTGCACACTCAAGCTTCCACCAAGCACCGGGAAAGCCCAGCACGAGCGCCTGCACGACCGCCTCTTTCTCCTCGAGGAGGGGGCGAGCCACCTGGAACGCCGCTTGAAGCGCTTCTTACAGGTCCGTGCCGAGGACTCCGAGGGACTTCGAGAGGCCATGCGGGCCTGGGTCAGGGCGGGGCGCTCCGGGGATGTCCTGCCCACGGGCGAGGCCCCGTGGGAGGGCTAGGGCTGCTGCTTCTCCCCGCGGTGCTGGTCGCCGCCGTGGCCCAGGAGCCGGCGCCTGTGCTGGCTCACGGGCGCACTCCGGAGGGTCGGGCCATCCTCCTGCGACTGCAGTTCCGGAAGGGGCTCAGCGTTGAGGGCAAGGCCCTGCCGCGGGCCTTTCTGACCAAGGGGGTCGACCCCGCAGGCTGGGTGCCATTTGAATATCTGAGCCCGGAGGGCAAGCGCTGGTCACTCGCCGCCCTGTTCCCCGAGGATCAGTGGCGGCAGGACGAAGTGCGGCACACCGTACGGCATCCCGAGGTGGAATCCGTATGGACTCTGGCCGCGCTGTTCACCGGCCATGGCCAGAACTACGATCGCCTCATGGCCGCGAACCCCAACCTGCCCGAGAAGCTGCGCCAGGGCGACACCTGGCGCGTTCCTGGCAGCCTCCTCTCAACGGATCTGGGGGGCCCCGGTCGAGGTCCAGACCGCTCCCAGCCCGAGGATGAACTGAATGACGAGGCTCGTGTGGCTGCCTATCGGGCCCTCCTTGCCTTTAGCGAGGACGCTCAGGGCCGCTATGCCGCCTACCGGATGCGCAAGGGCGAGGCGCTCTACTCCAGCGTGGTCATCCGCTTTACGGACCGGGTGGATCCGAAGGGCGTGAACGAACTGGCCGAACAGATCGCGAAGCGCAGTGGCATCAGCGATGTGCGCGGCATTCAGCCGGGCCAGCTTATCAAGATTCCCCTGCCGGTCCTGGCCGATCCCTTCCAGACCGAAGGCAGCTCCGCCCTGGCGGAGGAGCGGGAGATCCGGGCTGAAGTGCGCCGCACGGTGCGCGTGGAGGCGGGCCCCAGGCTCAAGGGTGTGCGGATCGTCCTCGACGCTGGCCATGGCGGCGTGGATCCCGGGGCCAGGGCCAACGGGATCTGGGAATCTGACTTCGTCTATGACATCACCATGCGGGTGCGCCGTTTCCTTGAGCAGGAGACCGAAGCCCAGGTAAGCAGCACCATCCGCTACCCCGGCCTTGGCTTTGGGATCCGGGAGGAGATCCGCACGCCCAACCGGACAGCGGAGATCCTCACCACCCCCCCCTTCGCCGTGGATGGTGAAAGCCCCTCCGCCGTCAGCGTCCATTTGCGCTGGGTGCTCGCCAACGACCTCTTCAATACTTTCCGGAAGGCCAAGGGGGAGGCCGAGAAGACCCTGTTCCTGAGCTTCCATGCGGATAGCCTGCACCCCTCGGCCCGGGGCACCATGATCTATGTTCCAGGGGCCTCGCTGGTGCCGACCAGCTTCGCCCTGGGGGCCACCAAGACCGGCAAGTCGGAGGAAGCTCGGCGTTCGGCTCATGTGGCCTTCACCGGCAAGCAGAAGCTACAGGGCGAGGCCCGCAGCCGCCAGTTTTCCGAAACCATGCTCCAGGCCCTGCACCAAGACCACATTCCCGTCCACGCCAACCGCCCCATCCGCAATGTCATCCACCGGAGCGGTGGCAAGTGGCTGCCCGCCGTCATTCGCTACAGCTCCGGCGCCACCAAGGCGCTCATTGAGGTGGCCAATCTGACCAATGAAGAGGACTCAGCCAACCTGCGGGATCCCGACTTCCGGGAACGCTATGCCGCCGCCGTGGTGAACGCGATCCGGGCCTACTACCGGAACTGATGGGGCTGCGCATCGAGGCCTGGTAACTGCGTTGGCGAGGGTGCCGGACTCTCCGCTAGAATGGCCCTCTCCGGCCAACTCTCCGCAACCCGCGCCACATCGAGGCATCCATGACGACGACTCCACTGGTGGGCATCCTGATGGGTTCGAAGTCCGACTGGGAAATCATGCAGCACGCAGTCCAGACCTTGAAGGGCCTGGGCATTCCCTTCGAAGCCCATGTGGCCAGCGCCCACCGCACCCCAGACAAGGTCGTCGCCTTCTGTGACGCGGCCGAGCAGCGGGGCTTGAAAGTGCTCATCGCGGCGGCTGGCGGGGCGGCCCATTTGGCCGGCGTCTGCGCCAGCCGAACGCATCTGCCGGTCTTGGGCGTGCCCATGCAGGGCTGGGCCACCGACGGACTCGACGCGCTGCTGGCCACGGTGCAGATGCCTGCGGGCATCCCAGTGGGCACCCTTGCCATTGGCAAAGCCGGCGCCATCAACGCTGCCCTCCTGGCGGCCTCCATTCTGGCTCTGGGGGATCCGGACTTGCGCGCTCGCTACCTCGCCTACCGGCAGGACCAGACCGACCGGGCGCTCCAGGACGATCACCTCCCTCTGGCTTGATGCCAGCGCCGTTCTTCCACCCGGAGGCATTGACGTGGATCGTGTTCACCTGATCACCCTGTCGGACCGCGCCTCCCGGGGCGAATACCAGGACCAGTCCACGCCGTTGCTGGTGGCCTGGCTGGAGGGGCGGGGTGTGAGGAAGGTGACCACCTCCCTAATGCCCGATGATCCAGCCCAGTTGGAGCATGACCTTCGCGCGGCCGTGGCGGAGGGAGTGGCCCTCGTCCTGACCTGCGGCGGCACGGGATTCGGCTCCCGTGATACCACGCCAGAGGCCACCCGCAGGGTGCTCGAGCGGGAGGCCCCGGGTATCTGCGAGCTCATCCGGGCCCGGGGCGGTCATCCTTTGGCCTTTGCCAGCCGGGCCGTCTGCGGCATTGCTGGGCGGACCGTGGTCCTGAACCTGTCAGGGCGGCCGGCGGCGGCCCTGGAGCAGGTTCAGTTGGCCTGGCCCCTGCTGGCCCATGGAGTGGCGGTGCTCCGCAAAGAAGGCGAAGCGGGGGGGCCCTGCACATGAACGTCTGGGCCCGCATCAACCAGGTGGGCTGGGTGCATCTCTGGCGCCGCCGAGAGGACTTCGACGGCGCTGAACCCTCGGCCCATTTCTGCAACAGCCGTACGGATCCGCGCTGGCTAGAAACCACTTTGTCCGCCGAGCAGCGGCGAGACCTGGCCAGCGGGAATCTGATCGAAATTTCGGACCCCGGTTATTTCAGCGAGGAGGACTGAGGCTGGTCATAGGTTGCTGGCGCGGCCTGCGACAGCCGCTTCGAGGCGGTGGAAGAGCGCCAACAGAGAACAGTTGATCCAGAGGTTCATGGCCCCCCCGAGCAGGTTGAAGACCCAGAAGGCAGGGGTCTTCAGGCGCAGAAGGGCACTGGGGCCCAGATCAGGATCCGTGGCGGGCAGCAGGCGGTCCATGGCCCAGCTGGCGGCCACCTGATAGACCAGGGCCAGCATGAGCATCGCCAGCACGGCCTGGACCACCCTTGGCCAGTGCCGCGCCATGGCGGACTGGCTCCAGCGCAGGGCCTCCAGCAGAGAGTCCCCGCGGATGAGCATGCGCGTCGGAGCCCAGCCGAACAGCGCAAGGAGGACGATGCCAGGGATGAGCAGCAGCAGGAAGCCCAGGCCGATGACCACACTGAGACCGAGGCGGGCGAGGAAGCTCCGCAGCCACCGTGCATCGAAGGTCTCCTGCCAAGTCGTGACCGGATTCCCGTGGGCATCCTGGGTTTCCGCATCCAACTGGGCCTGGAGGCGCGGGATGAAATACATCTCCAAGGGCAGCAGGCCGACGAAGCCAAAGAGGGGCTGGAGGATGAGGCTCGGCCCAACGCCGGCCGCCAACTCAAGCGCGGGGCCGAGTTGGGCCAGCAGCATGGCCAGGATCGCAAGACCGAGAACCAGGGGCGGATGGCGCCGAAGCAGTTGGAAGCCCTCGCGCAGGGCGCCAAGGTGGGAGGTGGACAGGGTGCTCATCCTTCCAGCCTATCTGGGGTGAGCTATGATCATCCGCATCATGTCGTACGAAGCCCCCTGCCTCCTGGTGGCCAGCCCCGCGCTCCTGGACCCCAACTTCCTCCACGCGGTGGTCCTGCTCGTGGAGCATGACGAAGAGGGAGCCCTCGGACTGATCCTCAATCGTTCGCTACCCCTGGCCCTGGCCCAGGTCGGCGAGGAAGGGGGCATGGACTACCGGGGCCCGGAACTGGCCGTGGCCTGGCGGGGCGGTCCTGTGGATCCCCAGCGGGGCATCCTCCTGGTGCAGGGGGGACTTCCCGAGGGTGAAGACACCGTGGTGGATCTCACTCACTTTGTGAGCCATCGCAAGGACCTGCTGGAAGCCTTGCTGGGGGACCCTGAGGCCCGCTACCGACTGTTCCTTGGTTATGCCGGCTGGAGCCCTGGGCAGCTGGATCAGGAACTGGAGGCGGGGGCCTGGGCTCGGCGGCCTGTGGTCTCCGAGTGGCTGCTCCAGCCAGACCCAACGGGGCTTTGGCAGGAGGCCCTGAGTAGTGGCGCCGAGGGGTGATTGCCCTCGGCTGGGGGCCTCCCCGAACGCTAAATTCATAGAAATTTATTTAGTAATTAATAATTGTTTTTTCGTATATGTATTGTGCCTACACTTGCCTCGGTAGTCTGCCTCAACCAGGCAACAAAAGGGAGGTCACCATGCATCGAGGGTTGGCGGTGAGCGGCATGCTGCTGCTGAGTCTTCTGGTCCAGGCCGCGGAAGGCAAGCCGCTTTCGAGGGCCGTGCTGCAGTCCAAGGCAGGGGCCGTGGTGGCTTCCGTCCAGGCTGATCCAAGCGGTCGCGTCCGCTTCACGGGTGTTCCCCCAGGCGAGTATCGGCTGGTGCTGACGAGCCCCGATGGCCGCTCCCTGACCGTGTCGGATCTGGATGGCGATGGCCTGGGTGACCTCATCATTCAGGGCCCTCCGGGGGTGGCACCAGGACAGGCGCCTCAGGCTGGCACGGTGCCCAAGCAGACTCAGGGTGCCACTTTCGGCGAAAAGTCCGTGGGTGGCAGCCTGCCCGGAGGGGCTGTCATTTCCGGTGCCATCACTGCCCCCCGGGACATGGCCAGCGGCCTGCCCACCGGGAAGCGCCAGCACCGGCCCTTCTGTGTGCTGGTGGACTGGGATGGTTCCATCAAGGGGGGCTTCATGTCCGAAGCGGCGGCCCAGCTTGAAGGCCAGCGGCTCCCGGAGAACGCCAGCGGTCGCTGTGCCATCAAGGTTCTGGTCGAGGAACAGCCGGGCACCATCGAGGTCCTTAGCTGGTCCTGGGGCACCGCCAAGACCAACAAGACTGGCCATGTCACGCTCATGAAGTGACGGTGAGGTTCAGAATTGGCAATGCTTCCGGGCCTCCTCCAGCGGGCCGAAGAAGCGCAGGTAGCCCTGTGGTTTGGCGCCAAGTCTGGTTATGGGCTGATGAAAAATATAAATACCATCACCAACACTTATCGAATGGGTTGCTTTCGCGATTGCGAATTATGCATATTTATGGGAAGTCGAGATTTGCATAAAGTCCTTTCGCGGAGTCCATCCCATGACCTGGAAGCGAGTTCTCTCTATCGCCATTTCCCTCCTGGCGGGAGTGCCCCTGGTGGCTGCCGGAACCCAGCCGGTCAATGACACCGGTACCACGGCGTGGATGCTCACGTCGACCACGCTGGTGCTCCTGATGGTGCCTGGCCTGGCGATGTTCTACGGCGGCCTGGTGCGCACCAAAAACGTCCTCGGCACCATGATGCACTCCTTCGCCGCCATGGCCGTGGTGGGCGTTCTTTGGACGGTGGTGGGCTACGCCCTCAGCTTCGGACCCAATGCCCTGGGCGGCCTCATCGGTTGGGACCGTGGGCTGGTACTGCTGCGCAGCATCGACCATACGATCATGCCCGCCGGGGTGCCGGAGTATGCCTTCGCCATGTTCCAGGGTAAGTTCGCCATCATCACGCCGGCTCTGATTGCGGGCGCCGTGGCCGAGCGCATCTCCTTCCGTGGCTGGGTGGCCTTCATCACCCTGTGGGTGCTGTTCGTCTACTGCCCCCTCTGCCACTGGGTGTGGGCGCCAGATGGCTACTTCTTCAACCTGGGTGCCAAGGGTGCCATCGACTTTGCTGGCGGCACGGTGGTCCATATCTCCTCTGGTGTGGCGGGTCTGGCACTGGCCCTCTTGCTGGGGGCCCGCCACGGCTACCCCAAGACCGCCATGGCACCGAACAACCTGACCTTCACCCTCATCGGCGCGGGGTTGCTCTGGGTTGGATGGTTCGGCTTCAATGCGGGTTCGTCCATCGCTTCGAACCTGGAGACCGCCCGGGCCCTCACGGTGACCCAGGTGGCCGCGGCCTCCGGAGCCCTCACCTGGGTGCTCATTGAAACCATCCGCGATGACAAGCCCACCAGCCTGGGGATGGCCTCGGGGATCCTGGCAGGCCTGGTGGTCATCACGCCAGCGGCCGGCGTGGTGCAGGTGGGCGGCGCCATCACCATGGGGGTGCTCGCCTCTTGCGCCTGCTTCGGCATGATCCTGTTGAAGAATCGCCTGGGCTATGACGACTCGCTGGACGCCTTTGGCATCCACGGCACCGGCGGCATCGTGGGGGCCTTGGGGCTCACCTTCTTCATCCGGGATTCCTGGTGGGCGGAGGCCGTGGCCAAGACTCCCGGCTGGGGGATCTTCGCTCAGTTGAAGGTGCAGCTCTTCGCGGTCGGGACGACCATCGTCTTCTCCGTGGTGATGACCCTGCTGATCGCCTACCTGGTGGAGAAGGTCGTCGGCTTCCGGGTGACCGAAGCTGTGGAGAAAACAGGGCTGGATCACGATCTCCACGGCGAGCGCGCCTACGGCCTGAACAACCTGAACTAGGAGCCTACGATGAAGCTGATCACTGCCATCATTCCCGAAGAGAAGCTCGACGAGGTCCGCGAGGCCCTGATCGAAGCGGAAATCGAGCGCATCACTGTGACCCGAGTCAGCGGCCACGGGCGCCAGCAGGAGATCGTCGTCCAGCGCGGCAAGAAGGTCGTGCCCAACCTGATCCCCAAGGTCCAAATCACCATCGCCTGCAATGATGCCTTCGAGGACATCACCGTGGACACCATCATCCGTACGGCCCGACACAATGGGGGAGAGGTGGGTGACGGAAAAATCTTTGTCCAGGATTTGAAGGAGTGTGTCCGGATCCGTACGGGCGAACGGGGTGGCCAGGCTATTTGAGTCCCTTGGCGGGGTGACTCAGGCTAATGTTGCAACAGGTGTTTTGATTTCTGCGGCCACCGTGACCACAATCACCTGAGAGGAGACACCCATGGGCGGCATCTACAAGAAAGTGGAGATCGTAGGCACTTCAGAGGTCAGCTTTGCCGAAGCGGTGAAGATGGCTGTCGAAGAGGCCGGGAAGACAATCCACCACATGGCGTGGTTTGAAGTCGTTGAACAGCGGGGGCGGATCCAGGACGGAAAAGTCGCCGAGTTTCAGGTCACCATTCGCATCGGCTTTAAACTGGACCGTTGACTGGGAATGACGGACCTTTCGCGCCCGGCACCAGAGTAGCTTCGACCCATGCGCTCCGTTGTCTGGTTTCGAGGCAAAGACCTTCGTCTGGCGGACCATGGTCCGCTGGCGGAAGCCGTGGCCAAGGGGGAAGCGATCCCGCTCTTTGTGCTGGATCCCTATTTTTTCGCCCCGGACCGGGCCCAGGAACTACCCCACCGCATGCAGTTCCTGATCGATTCATTGAAGGCATTGGAAGCTGAACTCGCCAATCTGGGCTCCTGTCTGCTGGTGGTCGCGGGACGCAGCGTGGAGGTGGTGCCCCGTTTGGCGCGCCAGTGGAAGGCGGATCGTGTGCTGGCCCACCGCTGGGTGGAACCCTTCGGTCGGGAACGCGATCGAAGGGTCGCCCAGGCCTTGGATCGGGAGGGCGTCGCCTTCAGTCTCTTCGAAGGCGAGACCCTCCTTCCGCCGGGTTCCGTAAGGAATGGTCAGGGCGGCATGTTCCGTGTGTTCACTCCTTTCGCGCGGGCCTGTGGGGCCCGGCTGGATCATGGTCCTACCCTCGCAGCTCCGTGCCAGCTGCCGCCGCTTCCCGCGGACGTGGAAGCAGACACGGTGCCGATTCCAACCATGCAAACACTCGGCCTAGCACCGAATCCCAGCCTCCAGGCTGGCGGCGAACAGGCAGCGAGGGCGCGGCTCAAAGCCTTCGTGAGCGGGCCCATCGAGGACTACGCAGTGGACCGGGATCGCCTGGACCGTCCCGGCACCTCCCGCCTCAGCGCCGACCTGAAGTTCGGGACGCTGTCCGTGCGGGCCGTCTGGCAGGCCGCCGCCGAAGTCGGGTCGGCTGACTCCCCGCGGCGCTTTCGCAACGAACTGCTCTGGCGCGAGTTCAGCCATCACCTCTTGTGGGAATGGCCCGATCTGCTGGAACACCCCTTTCGGCCGTCGTTCCAGGGATTTCCCTGGCGCGAGGATGCGGCCGCTTGGCTGGCCTGGACCGAGGGCCGCACCGGTTATCCCGTGGTGGATGCCGCCGCCCGGCAACTCCTGGCCGAAGGGTTCGTCCATAACCGGGCCCGGATGGTGACCGCGAGCTTCCTGACCAAGCACCTGCTGCTGGATTTTCGGCGCGGCGAGGCGCACTACATGAAGTGGCTCACCGATGGAGATTGGGCCCAGAACAACATGGGCTGGCAGTGGAGTGCCGGCTGCGGGTGCGATGCCCAGCCCTGGTTCCGCATCTTCAACCCCGTGGCCCAAGGGCTCCGGTTTGATCCCGATGGCGTCTATGTGCGGCGCTGGGTGCCAGAGCTGGCGGCCTGCCCCACGGCCTGCATCCATGAGCCCTGGAAGGCTCCGGCCAGCCTTGGCCTGGATCGCCATTATCCCGCCCCCATCGTGGTTCACGCCTGGGCTCGCGGGCGCTTCTTGGCCACGGCGAAAGGCCACCTGAACAGGCCGATTTAAGGTTAGAGTGACTCCTGGCAGTTACTCCTATTTCCTTTGCTTTGATGACTTACAGGTTATTCATGCCCACCATTCAATTCGCTGGCAAGACCCCAGGCACGGCGGCCTGTGATCAGGAGACCACCCTCCTCACCGCCAGTGCCAAGGCCGGCGTGCCTTTGACCCACCGCTGTGGCGGGCACGCCCGCTGTGGCACCTGTCTGGTCACCATCGAGGCCGGGGCGGAGTCCCTCAGTGAGCAGGGTGCCGCTGAAACGCGGGTACTCACGGCCCTCAAGGCGAACCCCCAGCAGCGCCTGGCCTGCCAGACCTGGGCCCGGGGCGATGTGAGCGTCCGCTACTAATGGTTTATGCTCGTGTTACACAAGCCGCCGCCCCTCCATGGCGCGGTCCAGGGTGAGTTCATCGGCGTATTCGAGGTCACTGCCGATGGGCAGGCCCAGGCCGATGCGGGTGGTGCGGACGCCCACGGGCTCCAGCATGCGGGCCAGCCAGCTGGCGGTGGCTTCGCCGTCCACGGTGGGGTTGGTGGCCAGGATGACCTCCTGGATTGCGTGATCCTCGAGGCGCTTGAGCAGCTCGCGAATCCGCAGCTGATCGGGGCCCACACCGCGCAGGGGCGAGATGAGGCCACCGAGCACATGGTAGCGGCCCCGGAAGTGGCCGCTCCGCTCAAAGCTCAGCACATTGGAGGCCTCGGCCACGATGACCAGGCTGGTGGCATCCCTGCGGGGATCCAGGCAGATGGGGCAGATCGGCTGATCCGTGAAGGCGCCGCAGACCGAGCAGAAGCCCACCTTTTCCGCCGCCTGCTGCAGTTGCTGCGCCAGATGGGCCATGGCTTGGGGGCCTTCCTTCAGCAGGTGGAGGGCCATCCGCTGCGCGGACTTGTTCCCCACGCCAGGGAGCTTCTGGAGGCTTTCCACCACGGCCTCAAGGGGCGCTGGCAATCTCACCACGCCCCCCCGACGCGACAGCCCACAGCCCTAAGCCCACAGCCCATCAAAGCCCCAGCCCCGGCAGGTTGAGGCCCGCACCCATGCCGCCCATCTGCTTCTTCATGGCTTCATCGGCCTTGGCTGCGGCATCCCGGAAGGCCGCCAGCAAGAGGTCCTCTAGCATGGAAGGATCCTCAGGATCCATGGCCTCCTTGGCAATGGCAAGGCTGACCAGCTCCTTGGAGCCGTTCAGGGTGACCTTGACCAGCTCCCCCCCGGCGGTGCCTTCGACCCGCAGGGCCGCTTGGGTCTCCGCCAGCTTGGCCTGCATCTGCTGGGCCTGTTTCATGAGAAAGCGCATGTCCATGGTCAGTCTCCGGGAAGGGGCTCGGGTTTGGAGCAGCGCAGGCGGTGGGCCAGGCGCAGCATGAGAAAATATCCCACAGGAACAGCCACGGCGCTCAGGACGAAGCCACCGAGCAGGTAGGGTGCCAGGATGGGCTTGAGCATGGCCAGGGCGGCCTCGAAGCCGGCGGTGGAGGTGAAGCTGCGCCAGCCGATGCTCTGCCAGTTGACACCGCTCAGGTCCAGGTGGAGGCCCCGGCCCAGCAGCAGGTTCCCCAGGAGAGTCGAGGCGGTGGCGATGGGCACCAGGGTCCAGGGATTGTTCGTGAAGGCTCCGAGCAGCGTCAGGGGCCGATGGAGCTTCTTGAGCATGGAACAGCAGATCAGGACCATGGCCGTGTGGATCCCCAGCAGTGGGTTCCAGGCGATGGAGAGTCCTAGAGCGAAGCTCCAGGCCAGGTGGTGGGGTTCCAGGGTGGGATCCGCCAGGAACCGCTTGGTTCGGGCCCAGAGATGGGTCTTGTCCTGATGGGTCATGACGATCCGAAGTGATCGAAGCTGAGGTCGGGGAGAGGGCGGAGCGAATCCCCATCATAGGCCAGCAGTGGCGAATCCCCGCGGGAGAGGACCTCGCCAACGCAGACCAGGGGCAGTCCCAGGCCGGCTTCCAGTTCCTCCTGGGGCAGGGAGCAGCCGAAACAGCGGGCATAGTCCTCGCCGCCCCTGAGTGCGTCCTCGTCCAGGTGGGAGGCCACGGCGATGCTCACGGCCGAGGCCTCGGCCAGGTTCCGGAGGTCGCGGCTGAGACCGTCAGATAGATCCAGGCAGGCGTGGACCTCGGGGATCAGAGCCAGGCGCACACCCAGGCCCAGGTTGGGCTGGGGGTTCAGGTGGGCCAGCAGATCAGGATCGGGCTGCGCCGGATCCCAGCGCTGGCCAGCCTGGAGCTTGCGTAGGCCCCGCAGGCTGGCGCCGGGGCGCTGATCCACGAAGATCCGATCACCAGGTCTGAGGCCATCGCGCCGCAACCAGCGCTGCGCAAAGCCGAAGGCGGTCAGGCCTAGGCCAAGCCCAGCTGGCCGACCCACCGTATCGCCCCCGAGCACCAGGACCTCGGTTTCCCTGGAGGCGGCCCCCAGACCCACCAGGAAGGCTTCGAGCCAGGAGGCTTCGATGTCGGGACCCAGGGCCAGCGTCAGGGTGTAGCCGAAGGGCCGGGCTCCGGAGGCATCCAGGTCCGACAGGTTGACGGTCAGCAGTTTGCGGGCCAGCAGGTGCGGGGGGTGCCAGTCGAGGCGGAAGTGCTGACCGGCTTCCATGAGATCCGTGGTCACTAGCAGGGACTGGCCAGCCGGAACACTGGGCAAGGCGCCGCAATCGTCCCGGAGCCCCTTGCCCCCGGGGAGCAGCTCCCGGATCCTGGCCAGGACTGCCATTTCCTCCAGTTTCACCAGTGGACCTCCGTCACAAGTCCAGTCTCCCATGCCCATGGCAGCGAGGCGATGCTTGGACCGTAGCCGGGGCGATGCTAATTTAGGGAGTCCGCCCTTCGCCAGGGCCCCATTTCATTTCTAGGAGACCCAAATGGCCATCACCAAAGTATGGATCGAAGACGGTTGCATTGTCTGCAACGCCTGTGAAGCAGAGTGCCCCGAAGTGTTCCATGTCACCGACACCAGCTGCAACGTCAATGGCTCCGTCCGTGAGGATGGTGTGGACAACGAGAACCGTGATGAGATGAGTGCTCTTTCCGGCAGCAATGGTACCGATCTGGAAGCCGCCATCGAAGCCGCAGCCGCCAGTTGCCCCGTGGAAGTCATCAAGTTCGAAAAGGCCTGAAACGGCTGGTTTGTCTGCATCGCAAAGGGCGCCTTCTGGGCGCCCTTTGCGATGCTATTCCTTCAGCCCCACATTCACTTCGAACTCGCCATAGGCGGTAGCAAAGGGAATGGCGATGCACGGGACATCACCGCTGCGGCTGATCTTGTGTCCTTTGCCGACCACCACCGTCGGGATGGAGATCGACAGGCTGAAGCCATCCTCGACGAGCAGGCGGCGGGCCGAGCCCACCACGATGTTGCCGATCTCGCCGATGGCATCCTCCACGCTCTGGTCCATGTCTGCGATCTCTTCCATGAGCATGTTGCCGGCGATGCGGCAGGCCAGCGGCGCGGGAAAGCTGACGATGATGGAGCCGGAGGTGTCCCCGGTGATCCCGATGATGGCTGAGATGTCATAGGTGGTGATCAGGTCCTGCTTGAGGGTCAGTCCCACCTTTTCGGCGGTGATGTTGGCCATCATCTCCAGGCTCTGGAGGGTCGACTCGATGAAGGGATTGATGAAGGCGACATTCATGGGACCCCAGGCTGGATGACTCCCGACTGTTTCGGGTCGGGCCTGCGGGGCCATGACTTCTGGCGTTGAGGTGGGGGACCACTGCCCTCAGGATGAAGTGTTACCGGAGGTTCCCTTGCTCAACCGCCTGCAAGCCGATCTGAAAACGTCCATGCTGGCCCGGGAGGCCATGCGCACCCAGGTGCTGCGCATGGCCCTGGCGGCCTACAAGAACGAGGCCGTGGCCAAGGGCCTGGGCCCCCAGGGGACCCTGATCGAGGCAGATGCCCTGGTTGTGCTGAAGCGCCTGGTGAAGTCCCGGGAGGACAGCATCGCCCAGTTCGAGAAGGGCGGGCACATGGATCGAGCCGCCCAGGAACGGGCCGAGATCGAGTTCCTGAAGCCCTACCTGCCAGCCATGCTTGAGGGCCCAGCCCTGGCGGCCGCGGTGCAGGCGGCTATCGCCGCCAGCGGGGCTACTACCAAAAAGGATCTGGGCCTGGTGATGAAGGCGCTCCAGGCGACCCACGGTGGCGCCGTTGATGGTCGCAGCGCCAGTGTCCTCGTTCTGGGCCTGCTGAGCTAAACTCAAAGGTTCGAGGCCCCCATGAAGCAATCCAAGCTCCTGATCCAGACCCTCCGCGAAACGCCGCGCGATGCCGATGTCATAAGTCAGCAACTCATGATGCGGGCCGGCATGATCCAGAAGGTGGCCTCAGGCATCTACAGCTACCTGCCCCTGGCCTTCCGGAGCATTCGCAAGTTCGAAGAGATCGTCCGCGAAGAGCTCGCCAAGGACGGCTGCCAGGAGCTGCTCATGCCCGCCGTGCTGCCTGCGGACCTGTGGCAGGAAAGCGGGCGCTGGAAGTTCTACGGGGATGAGCTGCTGCGCTTCTGTGACCGCAAGGCCAAGGCGGAAGTGGCCGAGCGCCGGCAGCGGGGGGAACAGGTCGACGAGCGAGACTTCTACAACTTCTGCCTGGGGCCCACTCATGAGGAAGTGATCACCGATATCGTCCGCAAGAACGTCCGCAGCTACAAGCAGCTGCCCATGAACCTGTTCCAGATCCAGACCAAGTTCCGCGACGAGCGGCGACCCCGGTTCGGCCTCATGCGGGGTCGCGAGTTCAGCATGAAGGACGCCTATTCCTTCCATGCCGATGACGCCTGCGCCGACCGCGAATACTGGGCCATGTTTAACGCCTACAAGCGGATCTTTTCCCGGCTGGGCGTGAAGTTCCGCCCGGTGGAAGCGGACAGTGGCGCCATCGGCGGCAGCTTCACCCACGAGTTCCACGTCCTGGCTGGCAGCGGCGAAGACGCCATCCTCAGCTGCGATGGCTGCGACTACACGTCCAACATCGAGAAGACCGAGGCTCCAAAATTGCCTGGCGGCAACCACGGCGAGGCCTTTGCCCTGCGCCGGGACCATTTCTGCACCCCCGGCGTGGTGGGGCAGGTGGAGCAGGCGGCGGGGATGCAGGACGCCGAGCACGCTGGCATGCCCCTCACCCAGACCAGTAAGTTCTTCCTCTTCCGGGCGACCTTCGCCGAGGGTGAGGCCAAGCTGGTGGGGGCGGTGCTCCGCGGTGACCACGAGCTCAATCCCGTGAAGGTGAAGAACCTAGTGGGTGCCGCCGAGATGGAGCTGCTGCCCCTGGACGAGGCCGAGACCTTCACCGGCGCCAAGACCGGCTTCATGGGGCCCGTAGGCCTGCAGGGTGTGCGGATCCTGGTGGACCGCAGCCTTGAAGGAGCCGTCAACCTCACCTGCGGTGCAAACCGCACGGACTACCACCACTTCGGCCTGGACCCGGCTCGGGACCTGCCGGGTTGCTCCTTCGCGGATCTGCGCATGGCGGCCGAGCAGGACCTCTGCACCCGCTGTGGCAAGGGCCACTACCAGGCCTTCCGCGGTATCGAAGTGGGTCAGGTCTTCAAGCTTGGGGTGAAATATTCCAAGGCCATGTCCTGCACGTTTCTTGATGAGCAGGGCAAGGAGAACCCCATGGTGATGGGCTGCTACGGTATCGGCATCACCCGTACGGTGGCCGCCGCCATTGAGCAGAACTACGACGCCGATGGCATCATCTGGCCCTGGCCCATCGCCCCCTACCAGGTGCAACTGGTCTGCCTGGATCCGGGCAGCGCCGAAGTGGCTGGCGTGGCTTCTCAGATCGAAAAGGAACTCGAAGCCGCGGGCTTCGAGGTACTCCACGATGATCGCGAGGGCCTGAGCCCCGGCGCCAAGTTCAAGGATGCCGATCTCCTGGGCTTCCCCCTTCGCCTGACCGTGGGGGCCAGAGGCCTCAAGGAGGGCATCGTGGAGTTGCGCGATCGCCGCACGAAGGACGTGATCAGGTTCAAGCCCGAGGCCGCCGTGGCCGAGGTTTCCGTGGCCCGCGACCGCCTCATGCTGGCGCTGGAAACCGCAGGAGGACGTTAGGGCCAGCGTCGAGGCTCACATCCAATTGAAAGGGAGGCCCTAATGGCCGAAGGCCGCATCCACCTCACCACCTTCATCGAGGGGGTGCTGGTCCATGGTCAGGACACGCCCTTCGTCCTTCTTGTCCCATCGCCGCACAGCCCGCATCGCGGCCTGCTGATGCCGGCCCAGATCCCCTGGTCGCCGGGCTTCTTGCCCACAGCCTTGCTGAGCGCTCAGATCGAGGCCGCCTGGGGCATGCCCTTCCGCTTTGTGGACAAGTCCACCCTGCCGGTGGTGTTCGATGAGCGGACCAGCCGCCTGCCGACCCCCTGGCTGCTGCGCCTCGAAGGCCTGGAAGCCCAGCAGAGGCTCTACCTCAGCCACCTCCTGCGCACCAAGTCCCCGGAGGACCTGGTGCCCCAGCCGCCGCCCGGCGGCCAGTGGTGCAACGAGGCCCTGCTGCAGAGCCTGGACCTGCTCCCAGGAGTACGCCGACTCTGCCAGGCCGCTCTGCAGGCGATGACGGAAGAGTAGGGATCAGCCCCACCTTTGGCCCAGGAGCCAAGCAGAACCCTGGTGCGGCAGGCCTGCTGGGGGGGGGCGGGCTCCCACCAGCCAATCCAGGAAAGAAAAACCGCCGACCGCAGAGAACGCGGAGAACGCTGAGGCGCGCCTGGACCAACAGGTATAAGCCTAGGCCGGAGGGTGGCCGAATCCTCTGCGGTCGAATGCATACCTCTGGGTCCGCATGGTCCTCAGCGTTCTCAGCGGTGAATACCCCTTTCCGGATACCTCAGAAGAATCGACAAACAGCACCACCAAGGCAGCAAGAACTGCAGGAAGACCTGAACAACGACAAGATCCTGGGCCATGAAGTGAAGACACGGCCACCCAATTCAAACCCCTATTGCCCATAGCCCTATTTTTATGGGTTCCTCCGCCCTAGTGCTGCTCGAAGGCGCTGAAGAAGTAACTGACCTCGAACTGGGCGCTCTCGGGCTTGTCGCTGCCGTGGGTGGCGTTGCGGCCGATGTGGGTGCCGAAGCGCTGCCGCAGGGTGCCCTCGGCGGCCTGGGCGGGGTTGGTGGCGCCCATGAGGTCGCGCCAGCGCAGGATGGCGCCCTCGCCCTCCAGCACCAGCAGCACCACGGGGCCCTCGCACATGAAGGCCTCCAGCTCGGCGTAGAAGCCCTTGCCCACGTGCTCGTGGTAGAAGCCCTGGCAGAGGGCGGGGGTGAGGCGGGTCAGCTTGAGGCCCACGACCCGCAGGCCGCTGGCTTCGATGGCGGCGATGATCTCGCCCGTGTGGCCGGCCTGGACGGCGTCCGGCTTGACAATGGCAAAGGTGCGTTCGAGGGCCATGGCTTCTCCAGAATCCAAACGAGCAGTCTGCCCTGGATGGGTAAGTTCGGCAAGCACGGATGCTTGGCTATACACACCCGGAATGGGCAAAGGGGCGGCTCCAGGCTACAATCAATGGTTTACCCGCAGTGGTTTACGCGACTGGACGGCTCATGCTCGAAAACATCCTCAAGAAACTCATCGGCTCCAAGAACGATCGGGAGCTGAAGCGGCTGTGGTCCAAGGTCGGCGCCATCAACGCTTTTGAGCCCGAGATGCAGGCCCTCAGCGACGAGGCCCTGAAGGCCAAGACCCCCTACCTGCGCGCCAAGCTGGCCGATGGGGCCACCATCGACGACATCCTGCCCGAGGCCTTCGCCGTGGCCCGGGAGGCCAGCCGGCGCGTCTTGAAGATGCGGCACTTCGATGTGCAGCTGGTGGGCGGCATGGCCCTGCACGAAGGCCGGGTGGCAGAGATGCGCACCGGTGAGGGCAAGACCCTCACGGCCACGCTGGCCCTGTACCTGAACGCCCTGGCGGGCAAGGGTGCCCACCTGGTCACCGTGAACGACTACCTGGCCCGCCGCGATGCGGAGTGGATGGGACGCCTCTACACCTGGCTGGGTCTCAGCGTGGGTGTGGTGCAGCACGGCCTGGACGACCAGCAGCGGCGGGATGCCTATGCCTGCGACATCACCTACGCCACCAACAATGAGCTGGGCTTCGACTATCTGCGCGACAACATGAAGTGGGACCTGGACGACTTCACCCAGCGCGGCTTCCACTACGCCATCGTGGACGAAGTGGACTCCATCCTCATCGACGAGGCCCGCACGCCGCTGATCATCGCCGGCAGCAGCGAGGAGGACACCTCCAAGTACTTCCGCATCGACGCCATCGTGCCGAAGCTCAAGCTGGAAGTGCACTACAAGGTGGACGAGAAGGACCGCCAGGTCATGCTCACGGATGACGGCATCCACCACGCTGAGAAGCTCCTGGGCGTCTCCAACCTCTACGATCCCGGCAGCATCGAGACCCTGCACGGGCTCAACCAGGCCCTCCTGGCCCACAACCTCTACCGCCTGGATGTGGACTACATGGTCCGCGCCAAGGAGGACGGGAAGGGCATGGAAGTGGTCATCGTGGACGAGTTCACGGGCCGCCTCATGCCGGGCCGCCGCTGGTCCAATGGCCTGCACCAGGCCATCGAGGCCAAGGAAGGCGTCGAGGTCAATGCGGAGAACCAGACCCTCGCCACCGTGACCTTCCAGAACTTCTTCCGCATGTACGGCCGCCTGGCCGGCATGACCGGCACCGCCGAGACGGAAGCCACGGAATTGCATTCCATCTACAAGCTGGATGTGATCGTGATCCCCACGAACATGCCCATGGTGCGCAAGGACTTCGCCGACACCGTCTACTCCACCCGCAACGGGAAGAAGAAGGCCATCGTCCAGGAGATCCAGGAGCTACACACCAAGGGCCAGCCAGTCCTGGTGGGCACCGCCAGCATCGAGAGCAGCGAGGACCTGGGGGACGCCCTCAAGGCGGCTCGCATCCCCCATGTGGTGCTGAACGCCAAGCACCATGAGCGGGAAGCCGAGATCGTGGCCCAGGCTGGGCGCAAGGGCGCCGTCACCATCGCCACCAACATGGCCGGCCGCGGCACGGACATCATTCTGGGCGGCAACCCCGAGGGCATGGCCCGCTTGGAGGCCAAGAAGAAGAAGATCACCCTCTACGACGACAATGGCTTTGAGACTGCTGAGTTCGCCGCCCTGGTGGAGTCGATGAAGGTGCAGACCGCCGCCGAGCACGAGGAGGTGGTGGCCCTGGGCGGCCTGCACATCCTGGGCACGGAGCGCCACGAGAGCCGCCGCATCGACAACCAGCTGCGCGGCCGCGCCGGCCGCCAGGGCGATCCCGGCTCCAGCCGCTTCTACCTGTCCCTCGAGGACGACCTGATGCGCATCTTCGGGGGCGACCGCATCAAGAACCTCATGGGCGCCATGGGCATGAACGATGACGAGCCCATCGAGGCGGGCATGGTCACCCGCGCCATCGAGCGCAGCCAGAAGCGGGTGGAGACCCACCACTTCGAGATCCGCAAGCACCTGCTCGAGTACGACGATGTGATGAACAAGCAGCGCATCTTCTTCTACGGGCTGCGCACCGAGATCCTCAAGGGCAACACCCGGGAGTACGTGCTGCGGGTGGCCGGCGAGATCGCCGAGGGCATCGCCCACGACTTCCTGCAGGACAAGGGCGAGCGCGACCTGGCGGCCTTCCGGGAGCGGGTGGAGCAGCTCTACACCCTCACCGGAGCTGAGATCGACGAGCTTGGCAGCCTGACCCAGGCCCAGGCGGGCCCCGTCCTTTCCGAGCTGGTGCAGCGCTACTACGAGGGCAAGGACGAGCGGCTGGGTGGCGAGGGCATGCGCAGCTACGAGCGCTGGTCCATCCTCCAGATCATCGATGCCGCCTGGAAGCGCCACCTGCTGGTCATGGACCACCTCAAGGAGGCCATCGGCTTCCGCGGCTATGGCCAGAAGGATCCCCTCGTCGAGTACAAGCGGGAGAGCTACGAATACTTCGAGCAGATGCGCTTCGGCTACGAGGACGAGATCATCTCCTACCTCTACCGGGTGGAGCCCCAGCCGGCCTATGTGCCGGACGACGACTTCTTCCGCGGCCCCAGCAACACCATCGAGCTGGGCCCTGACGAGCAGGGCAACCCCCCCGAGGGCATCCAGCGGGTGCTGCGCTTCACGGCGGGTGGGCTGGAAGACTAAGTCACCAGGGAAGTCCTCTGAGAAAATCGAAGGGAGCCGCTTGGCTCCCTTCGATTTTCTTGGGCAGGACCTTTGGCCCTGCTAGGTTAGTTGACATGGAACTCACCGTTGTCACAGGACTTTCCGGGGCAGGGCGCCGATCGGTGCTGGGGGCTTTGGAAGATGTGGGCTGCACGGCCCTGGACAATGTCTCACCCCGGCTCCTGGAGCCCTTGCTGGCCCTGCTGGAGCTGGAGAAGAACCTCCAGCCCGGCATCCACCGTCTGGTGGTGGGCATGGACAGCCGGCAAGGCGAGTTCGCCTCGGAGTTTCCGGCCCTCCTGGAGCGCCTGGGCCAGGACCACCCCGCCCTGCAGGTGGTCTTTGTGGAAGCGGACGAGGCGGTGCTACTGCGGCGCTTCTCCGAGACCCGCCGCCCCCACCACCTCTCGAAGGATGGCTCTGCCGCTGACGGTATCCGGACCGAGCGGGAGCTGCTGGCGCCCATCCGGGCCCTGGCCACCCTCGTCCTGGATACCAGCCAGCTCACCCTGTCCGACCTCCGCCAGCGCCTGGGGGCCCTGGTCCCCGAACTTCCCGGCCGGCACACGGCGGTGCGCCTTCTCAGTTTTGGCTTCAAGCGGGGCGTGCCGGCGGATGCGGACGTAATCCTGGACGCCCGCTTCCTGCCCAACCCCTTCTACATCGAGGCGCTGA
>SESE01000212.1_pt1 | contig 25639 bp, 19 predicted proteins | sample 3171371 | NCBI WGS metagenome assembly SESE01 (sample SAMN06051881, study PRJNA518727) | freshwater metagenome | biome: subpolar coniferous forest; feature: holomictic lake; material: water; isolation source: holomictic Lake 442, 13 m depth | place: Canada: near Kenora, Ontario | collected... | reverse complement strand
CGTACGCTGAACCTCGATGGCGACCGCCAGGCGGATCTCACGGTTCACGGCGGCGCAGCGAAGGCGGTGTACGCCTACCCGTCGGAGCACTACGCGTACTGGCGCAGCGCGCTGCCCGAACTTTCGTTCGGCTGGGGGAGCTTCGGCGAAAATCTGACCACGGCGGGGCTCGACGAGGATCTGGTGTATATCGGTGATCAGCTGCGGGTCGGCCAAGCCGAGCTCGTGGTGACCCAGCCACGCCTGCCCTGCGTGAAGCTCGGGGTGCGCTTCGGCCGCCCCGACATGGTGCGCCGGTTCCTCGCCAGTCGGCGCACCGGGTTTTACCTCGCGGTGCAGCGCGAGGGGCCGGTCGCGGCGGGCGACCCCATCACCGTGATCGCCCGCGACGCGCACGCCGTGCGCGTCGCCGACGTCACGCGGGTCTACGCCTTCGAACCGGAAGATCAGGATACGATGCGGCGGATCATCGCGGTGCCGGCACTCCCAGAGGGCTGGCGCACCCATTTTACTGCGCAGCTCGCCGCGCTGGCAGGAGCATGATCGTCCGACACAAACGCCGCATAGAGTCACGGGCAATCGCACCGACGACATCGACACATGTCCAGCGTTTTGTCGTCGATGCGCGCGCAATGGGCTCGGGACACCATGTATTTTCGTGTGAATCGACCGCGTGGTTGGGGTCGGTGCGTCACGCTGGCGCGTATGTTTTGTAATGCGCGCGAGAATCGGTCAAGAGCGACATAGCACCTAGCAAAGCCGAAATTCCACCTTGCAGTGCCATCCGATAGCTGAGTCAGGAGTGTCATAGAAACATGTCAGATGGCTCCACAATGCCGTAAAAGCGCATCGGGGAGCCCTCTAACGCTCAAGAGCGCGCATTATGCCACGTTGACCGCCTCTGTCATCGACCCCGTATACGAAAACACATCATAACTCTTTACACTTGTAGTCGTCGCAAGTGCGATCTTTCGTGATGCCATGCGCAATGTCGCGGCGCGCGTGTAAGCGCTCGCCGACGCCAATGAAGTGTATATCACCGCCGATGTGTATACCTCGCCTGGAGTCAGCCATGTCCTGAACGCGTATCAGGTTGCTCCGGACGAGGTGCTGGTCAAGGGTGTGAGCGAAAAGCTTCTTGTGTATAAGATCGGCCAGTATCGCCACACGTAATCGTATACGCAGACCGCGCTTGACGCCTACCAGCGACGTGGCTGAAGGCTAGGCGTAGGGCCTCTCAGTATCGTGTAACCCTCGAACCCGAATTGATAACAAAGCCTCGTGTTATTTTAACACCCTTGTAATGCGCGTTAAGCTCGATCAGCGATAGCACGTCGTTTCGCGTACCCTTCCTGCCTCGCTCTGGATCGCGCCCCCCGCGCGCGTCGGCTCCGCGTACGTTCTATCTATGTCGGCTCGCCGCGCCACGCCCCGCCCGGATCTCGCCCCATCATCGCAGATCACCTCGCTCTCCCTGCGATCACATCGTCCTCAATGGCCTCCCCGAATCGTGTTTCTCCGCCAGTCCCAATGTGTGCGGCACATGTGTCTGCCCACCTGAGCGTGCCACACCGGCGGCCTAGCGACACGGGTCGAGATCGCCGACGGGCGGCGACGCTGCGCGCCCTGCGCCAGGCCATCCCGGTGTGGCGTTTGGCGCCCATGCAGACGCATAACCACCCACAGGAGGCGATGATGGAACTCATGATCGGCGATCCGGTGCAAGTCTGGGACGATGACGGCGGGCGCTGGCGCTTCGGCGAGGTCACCGCGCTCGACGACGACCAGGTCGAGGTGACCGTGCTCAACGGCGATCACCCGCTGCACCCCTGGCAGGCGGAGACGATCCTGGTGCCGCGCGACCCGGCGTTCATCCAGCCGCTGCGCTCCCCCACCCGCTAGCGCCCGTATCGGGGCTGCCGGCCGCACGCGGTTGCGGCCGGCCGTGGGCCAAGCCGGCGTCGAGCCGTCTCGGCCCACCCGCGCCTGCGCGCGGAGTTGTCGCCGCCTCCGCCGGCGACGCTGCCGCCCTGGCGGCCTGGCGCGCTGGCTGGCTGCGACGGGCAGGGCGTGGTCGGCGGAGGCGCTCGCCGTGGGCCGGTGTGCCGGGCGACGGGTGGGCCAGCACGGTGCTCCCTGCGCGTGTACCAGCTGGCGTTCGTGGTTCTGGCCGGTTCAGCCTGCCACCGCCGCGCCGCGCCGACACGGGTCGAGATGAACGCTGCGCGCCCTGCGGCCCGGCGGCTAGGCGGCGGCATGTCTGGGCCAGGAACCGACGAGACGCCGCAGGACACGACAGGAGATCCCCGATGGCCACCGACACCACCCGCACCGCCCCCGACGACGAGCCCCTGACCGCCGCCGACCGCGCCGCCATCGCCCGCGCCCTCGCCGAGCCCGGCATCGCCATCACCGCCGACGAGCTGGCCGCCCTGATCGCCGCCGGCGGGGACGACGAGGTTCGCGACCTCCTCGCCGCCGGCCAGGTCGCCGAGGCTATCGCGGTCGCCCGCTTCAACATCGCCGAGGCGACCTACAACTGGGACGAGCCGCGCAACCGGCCGCTCCCGCACGACGACGAGCCGCTCGCGTAGCGAGCGGCGGCTGGGCAGCAGGTCAGGGACACCCTGGCCTGCTGCTCATCCTGCGCCGACCAGTTCGTCAAGATCGGTGTAGAGCGTGGGCAGGTCAATGAACAGCCCGCCCTGCTCGCGCAGCAGGGCCAGCGCATCGGGGGTGGCTCCCGCCCGTGTGAACAACGCCGGGATCACCCGCCAGCCCGCACCACCCTCCGGCAGGGCCGCGACCGTCTTGGGCAGCGTCTGCTCCAGCAGTTGGCGCAGTGTCTGCCGATTGACCGGGTCAGCGCCCCATTTACACTCGCCGATCAGGATGGCGCGCTCGCGCCAGCTGACCGCCACCACGTCCGCCTGCGCCGTGCGATCCCAGTGGCTGCCGATCACCTCGGGCCGCAGCGGCAGCGCCCCGCGCATCCCCTGGCGCTGCACCCACATCCGCGCCAGCTCCTCCCAGGCCGTCTGGCCGACAAAGGCGCGCAGCCCGGCCTGGATCTGCTCCAGCACCACGTCGGGCTGGTAGGCGATCTCGGCCTGGTTCGGGCGCAGGAAGCGGAAGTAGAAGCGGTGGAAGGGGTCGGTCAGGTGGTAGCGCCCCTGCTTGGAGCGATGCTGCAGCGCCGGCGGCACGGTCGCCGGCACGCGCCGCTCGACCAGGCGCAGCTCCTGGAGCACACCCAGGTACTTGGTCAGGTTGGTCGGGGCGGTGATCGTCGCGCTGGCGATGTCTTTCAGTGCGTGTGCGCCCTCGCCGATCGCGTTCAGCACGGTCAGGTAGGTGCGGATGTCGCGCACCTCGTCGGCGAGCAGCAGCTCGATCTCGGAGAGCGCCACGCTCATCGGCGAGAGGATGGCCTGGCGGATGTTGGTGCTTAGGGAGGTGTCCGCGTCGAACCAGGTCAGGTACTGCGGCACCCCGCCGACGATGGCGTAGGCCGCCACCTGCGCCTCGGGGCTCCAGGACGGGAAGAACTGGCGCAGCGCCGCGAAGGGCAAGGGCTGGAGGTAGTACTGCGCCGTCAGCCGCCCGAAGAGTGGGGTCTGCTGGCTGAGGATGGTCTCCATGGTGCGGATCTGCGAGCCGCAGAGGGCCAGGATCAGCCCGGAGCCCTGGAAGTGGACGTCCCAGGCGTACTGGAGCGCCGAGAGCATGGCCGGGTCGGCCTCGACCGCCCAGGGCAGCTCATCGAGCACGAGGATGCGCCGGTCGTCGCGCACGAGGGCGGCGACCTCGTCCCAGAGGTCGGCCCAGCTGGCGAAGGTCTGGCTGGTGGCGGAGGGGGCCTGGCCCCGGATCGCGGCGTAGAGCCGGCGGCGCTGGAGATCGGCGGGCTCCTTCTGGGCCATCCAGTAGGTCCAGGGCAGGCTGCTCTGCGCGGCCCAACGCCGCAGCAGGGCGGTCTTGCCGACTCGGCGCCTCCCGTAGAGCAGCAGCAGCTCCCCGGCCCGTCGGCGCGTCAGCAGCCCCTGGAGCAGCGTCAGCTCAGCGGTGCGATCAACAAACATGAGTGCCCCCTGAAAAGAGACATCGCGAGAGTATTATACTCCAGCGATGTCGTTCCGCAATCGACACGCGCCGGGAGCTTCGTGATGCGGCACAGCGCAATGCGGCGCCTCCGGCAGGGCGGAAGCGGGGGCTGCCGCCACCCGCCCGCTAGGCGGGACCCACCCCCGCTGGCCCGGGCGTCGGGGAGGGGCCGGGCGCGCTCCTGGCCGGAGGGCGGGCGGATCGCGCCCGGCCCGCCGTCGCGTGCGCGGATGGTTGGCCTGCTGACGATCAGGCATGCGCACCCTGCGCCCGGAAGGGCGGAAGGTGCAGCAGCAGCGTGCCCCAGCATACCACCGTGCGCCTCGCTCGCCGGGAGCGGCCGCGCCGCGTCGTCGGGGCCAACGGCCCATGGCCTGGCGGTGGCCCCGCTCCTCGCGCGCCTCGCGCCGGCGGCTCGGGAAGCGCAACGGTGGTGGCCGTGGGCACCTGCCGCAGCACCGGGCTGTGGCCGTCGCCACAGGAGGCCCCACATGAACGTCCGACGGACCCTTGACGAGCTTGCTGACTTGGCCGTGACGCAGATCGGCTTTTGCATCGGCGTCCACTGGCGCAGCGTGACCGGCAGCCGCGTGCCGGAGGGCATGGTCAGCGCGCGCTGTCGGCTGGCCTACGTGCTCTTCTCGGGCTTCGCGCCCGCCGAGCGCTTCCACGCCCTGCTCGCCCGCACCGGCAGCGACATCCTGCCCCGCCGGAACATCCGCCTGGTGTCGATCGACTACGCCGACCGAACGATCACCGGCGTTGCCGTGGTCGCGGTGATCAGCCCCGATCACACGAACGCGACCGGCTACCGGTCGGCGCCGCCCCACCGCGAGCAGCTGGGCTACTGGCGCTTCTTCGCGCAGCAGGCCGCCTGGTCGCGCCCCGCGCCGGCCTGGTGGGACGAGCCGGACACGTTCGTGGATGACGACCGCTTCGATGCCGAGCCGCAGCCGAGCCGGGCCGACCTGGCCGAGCGCGACGACCTCGGGCTGGAGATCCTCCTTGACCAGATCGAGGCGGAGTTCGATGCCAAGCTCTGGTGGTACGGTGACACCCAGCGGCGCACGAAGTACCCGCCCGCCCTGGGCAGCGTCGCCGAGCTCTTCGCCTACGCTCGCAAGCAGGAGCTTGACCTGGCGGAGGTCGCCCGGCGCAACCGCGAGCGGCAGGCCGACCCCTGGCTCGACGGGCAGCGCCAGCAGGATCGCGTCCGCCAGCAGGCGCTGGACGCCGATCACGCCGAGGTCGCGGCGGCGCTCCAGACCCCACGCCGGGGGCGGCGCTTCGCCGAGGATCGGCGCTGGCTCGATACGACTGACGCCCTCCGCAGCCGGCGAGGGCTGCGCTACCTCTACCGCGACGCCGCCCCCCGGCCGGCGCGCCCCCGCGCCGCGTAGCAGGTTGGGTCTGCGAGACGGCTCATGGTGAACTCCGTGGGCCGTCTCGTCGTGTGCGATCGTGGCGGTGCGGTGCCCCTCTGAGCTTTCAGCGCCCCCGCTCCGGCGTGGCCGTCGCGCCGGGCGGGAGCCTGCGGCAGCGCGGTGGGGCGCTCCGCTACAGCGCCTTTTGAGCTTTCCTCCGCTTTCCCTCGCCCCCGCTCCGGCGTGGCCGTCGCGCTGTGCGGGAGCCTGCGGCAGCGTGGTGAGGGCGCTCAGGCCTGTGGAGGCCGGGCGATCACGGCAGCAGCCGGATGATCGCTGCGCGCTTCACGCGAGCGGGGCACCCAGCAGGCATGTCGTACGGGGTGCCCGGTCGGGCCACGAGCGCTGCGACATCAGGCAGGGCAGCGTCAGGCAGATTGGCGAGCCGGGCGCGGCTGGGTGGCGTCAGCTCCTCGGGCGGCGGTTTGTGGCCAGTGTACCAGCCGACGGCCAGGCGCAATATGAATCGCCGCGACGGCGACAAGTCTTGCCCCTGGCCTTGCCCGGCTGGTGCTCCTCGGCCAGAACCGCCGCAACACAAGGAGCCGACCATGACCACCGAGACCCCGCGCCCCAGCCCCGCCGCCGAGCGCCTCGCCGCCCTGCTCGACCTCGCCCGCGAGCGCGACGATGAGCCCGACCTGGACTACCCCGAACTGGTCGCTCTGCTGGAGGCCACCGCCCGCCGTCGGGCCGATCCGCTGCCCCGCCGCCCCCGCCGCCGCTAGCGGCGCTCGCGGCACAGGCCGCCTGGGTATCCAGGCGGCCTGTGTGGTGCTTCCCCCACATGGGTTCCACACCGATCACCCGCCCACCCGCCGCAGGAACCTACCGCACAGGTGCGGTGTCGGACAGGCATCTCTCTGCCCACAACGCGAAAGGATTGCGCCCATGCCTCCATCACTGCATCCGCACCTGCCCGCCCGCGCCCGTCGGTATCGCCATCGCCGCCGCTGCCCCATCGCCACCTCCCACACGCCAACCGTTGTCCGCCCCCGCCCCGCTGAGGCGGCGCGCTGGGCGCTGCTGGAGGAGCGCGAGTTCGGCCGGCTCGCCCAGGAGGCCGACCACCTCTTCGACACCAGCCTGGTCTGGTAGCCACCCCCCAGCAGCAAGGAAGACCTATGGAGCCCATTGATCCGATCCCCGACCGGGAGATCACCCCTTTCGCCGCCTGGCAGGCCGGGCTGCTCAGTCCGCGCGAGGCGGCGACCGCGATCGCCGACGAGCTGATCACCGTCATCGACCCGCAGGAGCGGGTCATCGCCCAGGTCAAGGCCGCCCGGCGCGGCGAGCTGGGCACCCTGCTCATCCGCATCGGCGCGCCGCTGGAGGTCAGCGGTCGCGTCGCCCGCTGGGTTGAGCCGACCGAGGCCGAGAGCGTCAGCGTCAAGCAGCTCAAAGCCCTGATCGCCGACCTGCACGCCCAGGATATGCCTGAGCTGGACGCCCTGGCCCGTCGAATTGCCGCCTGCATCACCCGCAGCGTCCGCGCCGGCTACCCCCTGATCGAGGCCGCCCTGCGCGGTGGGAGGAGCGAGCTATGAGCCAGCCACCAAGCCTGCCGCTGATCGACCTGCAGGACATCGTCGGCCAGGAGCACGTCAAGCGCGCCCTGGAGGTGGCCGCAGCCGGCGGGCACCCTGTCCTCTTGAGCGGCCCGCCCGGCGCGGGCAAGACCATGCTCGCCCGCGCGCTGGCCGGCATCCTGCCCCCCGCCGACGATGACGCAACCCCCGCTCCGTTCTGCGCACCCCACGCCACCACCACCCTGCGCCGGCTGCTCGGCACCCCGGAGCAGGTCGGCGGCGCGCTCGTGCAGGCGCGGGGCGGCGTGCTCTTCCTCGACGACCTGCCCAGCTTCGGGCCGAAGCTGCACGCCCTGGCGGCGGCGCTCGACGGTGCCCTACCGGGGGAGCCGGTCGGCCTGGGGTGTCTGCTGGTCGCCGCCCAGCAGCCCTGCCCCTGCGGCTGGTACGGCGAGGCCGAGCGGGTCTGCACCTGCACCCCAGCGCTGGTCGCCCGCTACCGGCGACGGGTGCCGCACGCCCTGCTGCGCCACCTCGCCATCCACGTGATCGTCCCGCACCTGCGGGTCGAGCAACTGACCAGCGGGCGGCTGGGTGAGCCCTCGGCGGCGGTGCGGACGCGGGTGCTCGCCGCGCGCGCCCGCCAGGCCGCCCGTAGCACGAACGGCGCCGGGCCAACGCTGAATGCCGACCTCGGCCCGGCGGCAATCCGCGCCCACTGCCTGCTCGACGGCGCGGCCCAGAGCCTGATCCAGGCCGCCGTGCGCCAGCTATCCCTCTCGGCGCAGGCCTACCACCAGGTGCTGCGCCTGGCTCGCACCATCGCCGACCTGGCCGGGGCCGAGCGCATCGGCGCGGCGCACCTGGCCGAGGCGGTGCAGTACCGCCGCCGCGAGGAGGCGTAATGCGGCATTGTGACGCTCGATGACACATCAGGCGAGTAGTATGAATACGAACACATGAGCAACGAAAGGACAAACTCATGACGACGACGACAACCACGACGGATCTGGCGCAGGCCTGGGCGGAGCGGGTGCGGCAGGGCGCGTTTAGCCCGGCGGTGGCGGGCACCCGCGAGGTGCGCGTGTTCGGGCAGGCCGGCGATGCGCCGGTGCTCTTCCCGCAGCTGCGCGCCCTGGCGCCGGGCGAGACCCCCGCGCTGGTGCTGGAGCTGCTGGAGCCCGATGAGCGCTGGGCGCTGGCCCACGCTGAGCGCGTCGTGACCACCCACCAGCAGGCGGGCCGGCTCGCCGCCGAGGTGGCGCGCGGCCAGAGCGACGGCGCGGTCGTCCCCGCCCTGCGCCTCGATCCACTGAAGACCACTGACATCCTTATCCTCAGCCAGATCACCGGCGGGTGAGATCAGCGGCGGGCCGGGGGCGTGACGCCACGCCCCGGCCCGCCCAGGATACCGCCGTGATCACGCAGGCATTCGACACCTCCCATCGAAGAAAGGCACCCCAATGATCGGCAGAAACACGATCCAGGCCGTCCAAGAGGCGGCCACGCTCCAGTACGCCAACGGCAAAAGCGTCGCCCGCCCAACCCTCGGCAGCGGGCGGTTCACCCCACTCGTCGGCTTTCACCTGGAGGTCGGCAAAGCCGCCGACGTCGATGAGGCGCTGCGGGCCGCATCCGTCGCCCAGATCGAGATCAAGCACCAGCGCCAGGGCGGGGCCGAGATCGTCCGCCACTGGTTCCTCGGCGAGTCCGTGCGGCTCTACCCGGTCACCAGCGGGCCGGTCGCCGCCACGGTGGCCGGCAGCCTGAGCGGGCGTAACGCCCAGCGCACCAGCGAGGCCGGGATCGGCATGCGCTGGGGCAGCAACGAGCGCAGCAAGATGGCCATCCGCGGCTACCTGGAGGTGCTGGTGCAGGTAGGCTCTCTCCAGTTAATCCAGCTCTCGGTGCGCTCGCGGATGACCGACATCCTGCTCGGCGCCCTGATCGACCATGGGCGGGTCTGCGAGGCGGCCGACAGCCTCATTGATCGCACCCGCCACCCGGAGGTGGTCACCTACCACGAGGTCGCGCTGCCGCTCGGCCCGGCCGACGAGCAGGAGTGGGGCAAGGGCGATACCGCCACGGTCGTGCCGTTCAAGAGCCTGCACCCCGCCGTGATCGACGCCACGTACCTGCGCGGCGTCTGGCGGCCCGACAGCGTCCAGGCCACGGCCTTCCGCGACTGGGAGCGCATCCAGCTGTGGGCGCAGGAGTACGCCACCCAGGCCGAGGAGGCGACATGGCGAACGAGCGAGGTCGCCGATGGGAGCGAGGATCGGACGTGACGCGAGGCGGCGGGAGGCGTCTCCCACTACTCCCCAGGAGGGCAATCATGGCGCGCTCACTCCGTAACGGCGACTTTGACCTCGTGCTGGCGATCCAGTCGCCATCCAGCCCCGACCGCTGGTATCGCGTGTTGCTCGACCGGGCCAGGGCGCAGACCGGCGAGACCGTACTCTCCTGCGACTGCGCCGGCTGGCTCCAGGACGCACGCAACGCGGCGGCGCGCCGTGCCCTGGCGGCCGGGCGCAGCGACGCCGGCCTGCGCGTGCCGCGCGGCTGCAAGCACACCGACGCGGCCCAGACCCTGCTCGGCCAGCCCGGCGGCGCGCTGCTGCCGCGCTACCGCGACGACCACCCCTACATCGGGGCGACCCGCACGCGCTGGGCGCCGCTGCGCGACTTTGTCCCCGAGGGCGGCTGGGGCATCCAGGAGGCTCGGATCACGGTCAGCGACGCGCCCTACCACCTGGTGCTGCTCCAGGCGACCGGCACCACCGGGAGCGTGGCGACCGCCGCCATCGCCTTCGCCAGCGGTCACCCGGCCACCCTCGGATCGCGGGCGGCCCCGGTGGCCGGCTGGGGCGGCTACGCCATCGCGGCCTCGTTCTGTCGGCAGGCCGGTGTGCCGCTGGTGGGCGAGCCGCCGCTCCACGTCGTGGATGATCTGCCAGATCGCCCCGCTGCCCGGCGGCCCGCGCACCAGCCGGGCGTCTCGACGCGCGAGATCCTGGCCATCGGCGACCAGCGCGACCTCGGTGACGGGCTGACCCCGGCCCAGCGCGCCGAAAACACGCTGCGCCTCTTCCTCGGCCCGCAGCACACCCTGCTGGAGCGTCAGGGCTTCCTCGACGTGTCGAGCGGCCTGCACCCCGGGCGGGTCTACCGCCTGCGCCGCGACCCCCAGCGTCGCTACGAGCGCCGCGTGCGCGTCTTTGAGCAGGGCCGTTACACCAACGACTACTGCATCGTGCGCGCCCAGAGCGTGCCCGAGGCCGATCATTTTTTAACGTTATTTTTCGGGTTAGTTGCCGACGAGCGGCGCATCCTCGCGGTGGTGCAGCGCGGCAACATCTTCAGCCCCAACAGCGACGGGCAGGAGCGCGAGACTACGCCGGCAGTGTGGCATGCGCGGGCTGGGACATTGTCCACGGTTGCCTGAGGATGGTGGATCTGCGCAGTGATGACCGGGCCGTGATCGTAAGTATAGGCGGCGAGGATCAGATCTGTATGTCTGATTTGCTGACTACAGTCTTACTCCTCCTCAAACCCGTAGCTCTCGAACTTCAGCACCCGGCTGTTCTCCGTCACCGTGCGTATCACGTGGTCGGGCGCGCCCTCGGGGATCTCGGCCGCGATCTCGATCATCACTCGCACCTTCGCCCCTGGCAGCCCCGCCAGGTGCTGCAGGATTTCCTCGGCGATCCGCCCGGCCTCAATCCCGGCCTTGAGCGTGTTCAGCCGCGCCGCGCCGTGGTAGCGCCGCATACGCCGTACGACTGGCGTGGCGGGCGGCGGGGTCGGGCCAGATGGTATGCCGGGTGTGGGCGGCAGGTCACCGCCCCCACGGCTCGGTGGCGCTCCGACACCGGTGGTTGGCACATAGCCGCCGCGCTCGTCGGCGATCCGCTGTCGCTCGGCCTCCTCGCGCTGTCGGCGCAGGGCCGCGTCTGCCTCGGCCTGGCGCAGGGCTGCGGTCGGCGTGACGAGTACGCCGTGCTCATCCAACGCCACCGTGCGGGCCTGCCCGTAGACCAGCCCCTGGTAGCGCCCCGCCGCTTCGTCGTAGCGCTCGGCGTAGGCGAAGCTCTCGCTCTCCCAGGTCAGCATCCCCAGCCCTTGGGCGATGGCCCTTAGCAGCACGCTGCTATCGCGCAGGCGCGGCAGGTAGAGGTACTCGGCGACGTAGTCGGCCAGCTGCTTGATGCCGACGTGCTCGCCGCGCCACAGCGGGATACGATCCAGTTCCAGCCGCAGCGGCACCCCGCCGAACTGCGTGATCAGCAGCCCGTCGTTGCGCATGCGCTTGCTCGCCCGCACCACGATCGGGTCTGGTCCCTGGAGGCGTAGCTCCTCCCACTCCGGCACCCCGAAGGGGTCGGGCGAGCCATCCTCCTTCGGCGGCTGGGCCGGCACGAGCAGCCACACGTAGGTCTCGGGGATGCGGCTCTGTACCGTCTCATCGGCCTGCTTGCCGCGCGTCTCGGCCTGGCGCTTCTGGAATGCGTCGAGGTTCAGGGTCTCGGCCTCGTCCTCGATGGACTTCCAGGCTAGGTACTGGCGGGTGGCCTGGGTCAGCTCGTCGAGGCGGGTGCCGTCGGGAGCCAGGAAGGCCAGGGTATTCTTGTAGCGTCGCGGTGCCGACCCGCGCGTTTCGAGGATGTCCTTGGCCGCCACGCGGGCGGCTGACTGGGCCTGCTTGCTCGGCGGCGTGTGGGCGGTCAGCGGGCCGAGCACGACCAGCCGGGCCTCGCGCTCGTCGCTCACATCGGCGCTGGAGGCCGGGGCCAGGTGGACGCCGGCGAAGTCGCCGCGCTGCTTGACCACCTCGCGCAGTCGGCGCAGGATTTCCAGCTCGATCACGTCCTCGCGCTGCTGCTCGGCCCGATCCTGGGCCAGCCGGTTCACGCTGGGCTGCGTGCTGAACCAGTAGCGCTGGCCGTTCTCGTAGAGGTGCGTCGCCCCGCCGATCAGGCGCCGCAGGGCATCGCCGAAGGTGCTCACCGTCTCGCCCGGCTGGACGCAGCCCAGCTTGATTGCGCGATCCTCCAGGCCCTTGTTGGCCGCGCGCAGGGTCGGCGCCGAGCCCAGGTAGATCGTGCGGGCCACCCGGCGGGTGGCCGAGTAGCGCCCCAGGTTCGGGTTCTCGCGGTCGAGGCGCAGCGGCAGCGAGTTCGGCCCGTCCACGTCCTTCTCGATCACCGGTACCCAGGGGTCGTCGAGATAGCGAGTCAGCTCGAAGTTCACCGTGCCGTCGTCTACCGGGATAGAGGCGGGCATGATCAGTAGCGAGCGATCCTGCCGCTCCCAGAGCGTGTGGATGACCGCGGCCATCAGGCGCAGCACGCCGCGCGTGCGCTGGAACTTATCAAGCGTTGACCAGTCGTTGAAGAGCCGGTCGAACAGCTCGGGGTGGATGGGGTAGGCCGAGGCCATGCGCCGCTCGTAGTCGGCCTCGCGCACCTCGGCGGGGAACTCACTGGGGTTGGCCCGGTAGAGGTCGGTGTAGGCGCGGATCACCGCGTCACGCTGCGGGAAGAGGCTTGGGTCGGCGATCGGCTGGAAGAGCCGACGGCGCACGATCTCGTAGCCTTCCTCGGCGCTGGCCGGACGCCAGGCCGACTCCAGCCGGGCGAAGGTGTTGCGTAGCCGGGTGAGGGCCTCCTTGCCGCCCTCGCCGCCGATCTCGATGTCGGAGGCGGGCAGCGAGGCCACCACCAGCACGTGGGGAACCGCCTTGGCCGCCTCGGTCAGGGCCTGGGCGAAGGTCAGATTGGCGTCGAAGCTGCCGGCGGGCAGCCCATTCACGCCGTAGAGCTGGCGCACGTAGGCCACCCACTCGTCGATCAGCACCAGGCAGGGCGAGGCCAGATCGAAGAGTTGGCGCAGGGCGTCGGAGCCGGGGCTGACCCCGGCCTGGTCGGCCTCGGCCACCATGGCGTAGCCCTTGGCACCGAGCAGTTGGTGGGCCAGCTCGCCCCAGAGGGAGTGGACGACCGTGCCATCTGGCTTGGCGCTGCGCTTGGCCGGGGAGAGGGCGGTGCCGACCAGCACGGCCCGGCGCACCTCGGGCAGTCGGATGATGCCGGTGTCTCGCAGCACCACATCCATGCCGAACAGCTCGGCCGGGGGCACGCCGCCGCAAAGGTGATAGATCGCGAGCATGGAGTGGGTCTTGCCGCCGCCGAAGTTGGTCTGCAACTCGACCACCGGGTCGCCGCCGCTGCTGGTGAGTCGGCGCAGGGCGTTGGTGAGCAGCAGACGCAGGCCCTCGGTGAGGTAGGTGCGCTGGAAGAAGGCGCGCGGGTCGCGGTACTCGGCGCTGCCCTCGCCCCGGTGGGCCTGGCCGAGGTCGGCGGCGAACTCGGCCTGCTGGTAGCGCCCGCCGGCCACGTCGGGGTGCGGGGTGACGATCTCGCGCCAGGGGCGCAGGCCCACGGCGGGGGCGGCGTTGAGCGGGGCAGTCGTCGCCTTCTTCTGCTCGCGCTTGACCTGCTCCTCGAAGCGGATTCGGAGCACCTCCTGCTTCTGGCGGTCGATCTCGGCGACCTGATCCGGCGCGCCCACCGAGAGCAGCAGGCGCTGGATGCTGTCGAAGGCGCGGTAGGTGTCGTCGAGGGTGAAGGCGTGCTGGTGCGCCCAGCGATTGCGGATCTCGCGGCACTCGTGGAGCAGGGTGCGGTCGGCGGCGCCGAGTTGGCGGCGGAAGACTTGGTCCCACTGGCCAATCATGATGCCGATCATGGCCGTGGTATCCCAGTTGGCGGCCCGGCCACCCTGGCGGTCGCTCAGCCCGCCGCGCACGGTCTCCTCCCAGATGTCGCCGTGGGCGCTCTGCAGCTCGCGGGCGAAGAAGGGCTGGAGACCGGTGTTCAGCAGCTCCAATGCCTTGCCGACGCGGTCGTGGTTGGAGAGCGCCATAGGGTACCTCGTGTAGTGCGGCAATCACGCGTGTGGTGCGAGCCGAATCAGTCACATCATCGGGTCTGAGAGGGATCGCTCGCCGCGATCCGGCAGCACTCCGTCCGCAGCGCCCGCAGTTCGGGCAGGGCCGACGAGTTGCCCTTCAGGTTGAGCAGCGGGCGGAGCAAAGCGATCAGCAGCGGCTCATAGGACTCGGTCTCATCCTTCGGCAGGGCGAGCCAGCGCACCCGCAGATGGGCGTCGATCCAGACCGTGATCGCTGCCGTGTCCTGCGAGCTGAAGCGGTAGTTGCGCTGGTTCTTCGCGCCGACCAGGCTGCCCGCCGGCGGCTGGTAGCCCAGCACGGCGCCCAGGCTGCGGAAGAAGGTCGCCGCCCGCTTGTGGCGCAGCTCCTCCTCGCCCAACCGCTTGCGCAGGCTGTCGCCAGCCTTGCTCAGGTAGATCAGGGTCGTTTCACGTGCGGCCAGCAGGTCGCCGAAGGGCACGGGCAGGGCGTCGGCCGCATCAACGAAGATCGCGTAGAGGCCCGGCGCATCGGGGGCCTGAGCAACGGCGACCGGCGGCGCGGTGAGGGGGGCTTCGGCGGTAAGTTGTGAGAGAGTTTCGTTGTAGCTGAGCATTGGCATATCCACTGCTTGCGGGCCAGCCGCTCGCGCTCCCGGCTTCCGACTAGATCTCCATCCGTCCCTGCACCGGCCCACCGCCCACGCCGTGTTCCACCGCGAGCCGGGCGATCTCGGGCCAGGCGATGACGAGCGAGTTGTAGGCCAGGGCCTCCTGCGCCCACTTCTTGCGCTCGCAGGTGCTGTAGAGCCGGTAGGCCAAGTCGCGGGCGGCGTCGGCCAGGCCGGGCGCGGCCTGGAGCAGCACGGCGGCCGCCTGCTCGCCGCCCTGGTCGAGTGCCCAGACAAGGTGCTGGGTCATCTCCCAGGCGGTGAGGCGGCCATCGGTGGTGGGCAGCCAGCCCTCGGGCAACTCGTTGCGGCGTAGCAGGCGCACCTTGCCCGCGCGGGCAAGGGCCACGCCGGCATCGACCATGCCCTGCACCGAGGTGTTCTTGGCCTTGCTCAGGGTTTCGGCTACGCCGTAGGCACCCTCCTCGAAGGCGAACTGCTCGAACCAGGCGATGGCCCAGCGCGTGTCGGCGTCATAGGCGCCCTCCTGCTCGGCTAATACCTCGTCGAGAGCCTGGTTGATCAACTGGAGCGCGGCGCGCACCCGCATCGGTGTGCCGTCGGCCTCCAGCACGGCCCGATAGCGCGAATAGATCGCCATCCCGGGGCCGATCGCGGCCTGTGCCAGATCGACCGGGGCGATGTTGGCGCTCTGGAGGGCGCGCAGGGCCGCCGGCAGCTCGCGGCGCAGGGCGCGCACGAACTCCAGCCGCGATGTGCTACGCACATCCTCAGGGCGCGGTCGGCAGACCAGGATGATCGAGGTGGCGAGGGCGTTGCTCCCGATGCCGCGTGTACGTGCCTCGCGCTCTGTTCGCATTGGCCATGTGCCGTTGATGGCAAAGCCTGAGCGAATTAAGCCCTCCAGCATCGTTTCCCAGCCGGTCGAGGAGGAAACGCCATTGGTGCTACTCGTCTCCTCGTTCTCATCGTCGCTCTCGGCTTGCTTGAAGGCGTAGTAGACGGTGAGGGGGTAATCCGGACTCTGCGCCGCTCTGATGCGCTCGAAGACCTTGAGCAGGCCCTCTTCAAAGAATCGCTGCGCAGCCTCTCGCCCACCGTGCCGGAACGGCTCCGCTACAAGCTCTTGGGCTTTGGGGACAAGCATCGTGCCGAAGAGTTCGGGGTAGATACGTTTCAACGAGGCACGTATCCAGACGTAGAAGAAGTCGCTTAGGTCAGCGTAAGGCACATTGTCATAGTAGGGCGGATCGGTGGAAAATACATACTTCTGTTCGTTCTGCGCGATGGCCGCCGCATCTTTCTGTAATGCGTGACCAGCCTGACAATTACTTTTCGCCGCTGCCGCTACTTTCGCTACAAAGGCGAGGTTGCCCTCGAAATTGCCACCAGATTGACTAAATGGGCTGGCCTCGGCAAAGTCCCAGGTCATAGAGATGGTCTGTTTCGTAAAGGCGTGCGCGACAAGCTCATTTTTTGGCTGAGCGCTCCAGGTTGCACCTGTTCCCCAAAAGTCTGCGGATCGGTCTACGCCGAATGCCAGATACGTCGTTACTGCATCGGCATACGCATCCACATCGGCAGTCTCGGCATCCTTCCGCACACGCTCCCGCGCCTCCCCCACGAGGTCGCTGAAGGTTGTTAGGGCCACGAGCTGGCGCTGTGTGAAAAGCTTGGCGAAGGTGTCGAATCCATAATTCGGTGGTGTCAGATAGCGTGGGTTGTAGACAAGCTCCGCCTCAGGTGCCCATATAGGCCGCGCACTCGCTGCGATCTGCTCATGCTCCTCACTCGGCGGCAAGTAGATTCGGCTTCGGTTTCCTTCAGCCACAATCACCATCATCTGGGTGCCTATTCGCCCAGCACGGCCCTCAGCACGAACATGGTCGAGGCTGACAGGAGAACTACAGCAGATGCAGGTAGCCCCTTTGCGGCCCACGGTGCCTTCCGAAGGCTTGCCGCTACCGCTGCGCACCTCGAAGCGCACACGGGGCGGGCCATCGCCGCGCTCGATCAGCGGCTCTACCCAGGTCTCCTTGCCCTTCTTCATGCTCAGCGCAAAGGAACGAACCAAAGGCATTGCCGCGCCGCAAGCCGGGTTCGGGCACTGCACCGTACGTGCCCAGATCCAGGCAATCACGGTCGCCTCACCGCTACCATGCTCCTTTGGCAGCCGCACCTTGGGGTAGAGGTGGCCGATCCGCCGCTCGGCCTCGTCGCGCATCCACTTCCCGTAGTAGCGTACATCGGCGGCCAGGCCGGCAGCACCCTTCCACGCGACCGGGAGCGCGACCGTCCCGGTCGCATGGGCCGCATGATCACGGGCGCTACTCCACACCCAATCCTCCGCTCTCGAAGCCAGGCCCGCCTTCACCGGGTTCTCGTGGATGTAGCTCACGACATCAGCCAAGTGGCGCTCATCGCGGATGTAGCGGTCGAAGTATTCCGGCTGCCAGAACTCGCCAGTGCGGCCGAGCAGCTTATTGGCCTCCTTCGCCGTGTATGACTTCCAGCTATGGAGAATCTGGTCGAGCGGGTAGCCAGCGAAGGTCTCGATCAATACATGGACGTGGTTCGGCATGATCACCCAGGCCAGTAGCCGGTAGCGCTCGCTATCGAAGTGGAGCAGAGCCTGCTGTACCAGTTCGGCCACACGCTCATCGCGCAGAGCGCACGAACCGTGGGCGGCGTCGAGGTAGCCCTCGATACGCTGATGTCGGCGCACGTCATCTATCTCATTGAGCATATCTGCCCACTCTGCGCGTCGATCAGCTGGCATAGCATCGGCGAGCCGGAAGGTGATGCTCTGCATAAGGCCGGGCTGGTCGAAATGAGGCAGGTAGCCGCGTGAGTGCCAGCCTTTGTGCGCGCGAGACGCGCGCGCTCCCGGATTATCTATCGGGTTGACCGGTGGCATGCCCGCGAACTTCGGCGGGATCTCGATCAGCGCCTTATTGATCAGCACCGCCACCGGGTTGAGGTCGGAGGCGTGGGCCTCCAGGCCGAGGCGCTGGGCCTCCAGCGGGATGGAGCCGCCGCCGGCGAAAGGATCATAGATCGGCGGCGGGTTGCCGCCGGTGGCTGCCTGGATGAGCCGGTGGGCGGTGGCTAGCACACGCTCGTCACTGCTACTCTCCCACTGCACCAGCAGCTTGATGAAGCGGAAAAGGCGCTGACGGCGTTGCCCAGCCAGCGACAGCTCCTGCCAGTCGAGCAGCTCGGGGGCGGGCAGCCGGTCGATCTCGGCCAGCAGCTCGGTGGGCACGCCCTCCTGGTCGGGGTCATCAATCAGCGAGGCGAAGAGCACGGCCCGGCAGGCAGCGAGGGGCCGGCGCGCCCACCAGAGGTGCAGGGTGCTCGGGTGGCCGTGCCGGATCGACTTCTCGCGGGCGGAGGCGATGTTGATGTCGTCCAGCGGCAGGGCGACCTCGATCAGCTTGCGGGTGGGCATGGAGAGTATTCTCTTGGAGCTATGCGCCTTCAAGGGGAAAAAGGCGGCGAATCCAGGCAATAAAGAGCTGTGCTGAAGGCGCATCGGGATCCAGGAATCGTTTCGTGATCGCCAGGCCCATTGGGCGCCCCGGCTCATGCTGCCAGGCCAGCCAGGTGTGCATCATCGCCTTGATGAGGTCATGGGTAGGAAAGCGCCGCTCGTCCGCAGGGATAGCTTCAATGGCCTGTTCAGCCCGCGGCCAGAGCGTATCAGTCGCAGGAACGAGCAGCTGCACAAAGTCCTCAAGCTCACCAGGAAGCTGGTTGTCAGGCATCAGCCAGACACCAACAATTGGCAAGTCATCTTGTTGGATCACAGTTCCCTGCGCCTCGGGCAGATCAGGCACTGCTCCATAGCCAAAGTCTACTAACCGATTGCGGATGGCCTCCCAGCGACGAGTCAGATCACGGTCAGCATCAAGCACCAGTCCCAGTCGCGGAATCGGCTGCTCATTGCTCAGGGTTTTTAGTCGGGTGGGAAGACTCTCCAGGATATGATCGACACCTCTCCCATCTTCGATCAGAATCCGACCGGGAGACAGGCGCCCACGCTCAGCGATGGGCAAGCCATAGCGGGCGAGGAGGTGGTAGACGACGGCGCTATCGTCTGCGCCTTCGACAAGGACGATCATGCGGCTCATCGTTAGCGCACCTCAATCTGGTCGCGAGCGATAAGGGCCAGTTCCTGCTCGTCGAACAGTGTGGCCACGACATCGCTGCCTTTCCAGCCAAGCCTGATGACTTCGCCCTCCTCGGCCGTGGCGGCGGCCGCGAGCTGGAACGCCTCGATGCAATCCCAACTATGGGTCGTGGCAAAGACCTGGACATTCAGCCGGGCGGCGACTTCGAAGATCAGCCGCCACATATCCGGCAGCGCCGAGTAATGCAGGCCGTTCTCGATCTCGTCCACCAGCAGCAGACCTCCCTTCGCATTCACCAGGGTCAGGGCGATACCAAACATCCGGTTCATACCATCACCCAGACTGCGGAGACGCACCTGCTCATCGGAACTACGCAGACGCACAATCACCGTACGCTCCTGCTCGGCTTGGCCAGAACGCGAATCGACGCGGACATTGACGCGCAAGACATCCGACGCAATGATCTGGAGCGCACGGATCACATCCTCCTCGCGCTCCGTCAGCGTGATTTCATTCCACAGCTGCCCCAAGGTAGCCGGTCTAAGCCCATTCGCATGCACAAACTGACAGGGAATAGGCGGCACCACGTCACGAACGCCTATGGTGCTTAAGGCGAAGTCATGGGTGATATCGGGAAGACCATTGCGATGAACCACAAGGCCGATCATTTGCGACAAATGGGTTGGAGATAGGCCAGGAACCGATGGCTGATTCTTCTTCCAGCCAACATTTATCGACAGTCGATCACCTCCATCCTGGGCAGAACCAATTGCTAGCCCTTCCGACACCTGAGCCAGATCAGGGCGCCCATAGAAGAGGTGGGCATAGGCATTTGCCTGTGCTTCAATACTATCAGGCGTAATAACCTGTCTGCCTGGTCGATGCCCTTCGTCACGTCGCTCGATCAGATCCCAAAGCGACGACCATGATCCCCGATGCGCATAAAGCCAAAGCGCCTCAAGCAGACTTGTCTTGCCCACATTGTTTTTGCCCACGATCAGGTTGACGCGAGCGAGCCGCTCGATACGCATCTGGCGGAACGCGCGGAAGTTTGTAACCTCTAGCGATGACAGTAGCAGATCACCCAAAGTCGTGCTCCTTCCGCGCTGGCACTGATCGTCGATCTCATAGTGATAGGATACGCGACCCTACCTTGATCCGCAATCAGCACTGCGACTCCATCGCTCATCGTGGCTCCTCCCCTCGGCTCCACAGCTCGTCCCAGCGGTAGTTGACGCTCTCCACATCAAAGTCCGGCTCGCGAGTGAAGGGTCGGCGCACGTAGCGCACGGCATTCGCTACAGGTGCCCCATCCGGCGACACAACCACCAAGGCCAGGATGAAGCCCGCGGGCTTGTTCAGGGCGGTCAGGATCTCGTTGCGTGTCACCGTTACGGTCTCGGCACCCTCGGCCCTGCCCTTCACTTCAATGAAGCGTAGGCGGCCGGTGCCGGGGATGCGTGACTCGATATCGTAGCCGACCTTGGCTCCGCTCACATCGTGCGGGTCGAAGCCCAACCCGCGCTCGGCCTGGAGTACCGCCGCCATCGCCGCCAGCTCAATGCGCCGACGCGCCTCGGGGGTGCTGCCATCCGGGGCGGCGGTGGTCTGCCCAAGCAGCCGGGCCAGCAGGCCCACCGGCACCACCAGCGCCCCAGCAATCACCGTCGGCGGCTGGGCCGTCAGCCGCCGCTCCTGGGCAAGATCGTCGCTCCGGCGGCGCAGCCGCTCCTGCATCTCGTCAGCGCGGCGTTCGGCCGTAGCCGCGTTCATCCGCGGCGTCTTGCCGGCCTGCTCCTGCGCACGGTACGCCACCGCCTGGCTGTTCCAGTAGATGATCTCCTTGGTCAGCCGCTCCTTCACTGCCGTCAACGTCTTCGCGATCTGCACCTCCCGCCGACCACGTACCTCGGCCATGTGCTCCGGCACCAGCTGCGCAATTGCGTAGGCCCGCGCTCGCTCAGCCAGGTCGCCCTGGAGCCAGGGCGCAGATCGTAGTGGGATGAGCAGATCGTGTTCTGCGGGCGTGGCTGCACGGTAGTCCAGATAGGGTGCCGTGCCAGCGGGCAGGATCGCACCGTCGGCGGCGATCTCCACAAACTGGAGCCGTCGTGAGATCACCCGTCGCCCACCGTCGCGGGCCGGACGTCCGTCCTGGATGCGGTGCTCCAGCGCACAGAGTACCCGTGGCTGCTCACCGAGGTTAGCCGGGTCGATGAGCAGTGCCCCGCGCGTGAAGAGGTCGCCATCACGCTCCAGGATCGCCGCGATCGTCGCATCGAGCAGCGGGTGGCCGGGGGCCAGAAAGGCTGCCTCTGGCGCGCCCGGCACCGTGCGCAGCTCCTTCTGGAAGCTCACCCGTTCGTAGCGCGGCAGGATGATGCTGCGGGCACCGGGCCGCGTGCGCTGGCGGAGATCGCTAGGCACGCGGGTCAGTTCATAGCGTCCGCGCTCACGGGCATGAGCGGCACCGCCCAACTGCGCGAACGCCGCCAGAAAGAAGGAGCCGATGAAATGTGGCTGGAGCCGCCGGGCCGCTGCGCGCTCGAGATCTTCGCGGATAGCCCGCACCTGGGTTACATCCAGCGAGTCGTGGGCCAAGGCCCGCTCATCCAGCAGTGCCCGCAGCTGATCACGGTCGAGCGCCGCATCAACGACCTCGGAGAGCCGGGCGCGTACCTCGGGCTGATCCCCATAGCGGATCGCCTCGACCAGCAGGTCGCGCAGGGGTCGGTTTGCGAAACTCAGCCGGCCCAGCACATCGAAGACCTGACCGCCCAGGGAGTCGCGCTCCACCTCCAACTTCCGGAGCAGGCGGGTGTACACCTCGCCCTCGCGGGTCTCGTGGGCCACCAAGTTCCAGAGATGGCAGACCTCAGTCTGCCCGATACGATGGATGCGCCCGAAGCGCTGCTCCAGGCGGTTGGGGTTCCAGGGCAAGTCGTAGTTGACCATCAAGTGGGCGCGCTGGAGGTTGATGCCCTCGCCGGCCGCGTCGGTGGCGACCAGCACCTGGACGGTCGGGTCGAGCGTAAACGCCTCCTCGGCGCGCGCCCGCTCGCGGCGGTCGAGGCCACCGTGGATCACCGTCACCGCCTCGGCACGGCCAAGCAGCGTGGCGATACGCACGACAAGGTAGTTCAGGGTATCGCGGTGCTCGGTGAAGATGACCAGCTTGCGGCGGTGGCCCGCCGGGTCGATCACCGTCGCCTCGTTCTGGAGCAGGCCAGCCAACTCCTCCCACTTCTTATCGCGCCCGCTGCGGCGCACCTGCGCTGCGAGATCCTCCAACTGCTGGAGGATGGCGATCTCCGCCTGGAGCTCAGCGGCCGTACGTGCAGCGCTGGCCTGGCCGACCAACTGCGCCTCAACGGCCTCCTGCTCGTCGCCAGGGGCGTCTTCCAGATCCTCCAGGTCGTCATTGATGAAACCTGGCAGCCCTGCGAGCAGATCCAGTGTGTCGAGTGCGTGAGCGTCTCGCCCGCCACTTCTGGCCTCAGCCAGACGATCATTCAGCCGTACGCGACGACGACGGAGCGACTGGAAGATCGCCTCAGGCGAGGATGCCAGGCGGCGCTGCAGGCTGGTCAGGGCGAACCCAATGGTGCCCTTGCGCCCACCGTCGAGGACGTCGGCGCGGTTAAACTCCTGACGCACGTAGCTCGTCACCTGCTCATACAGCGTATGCTCCTCAGCCGAGAGCACATAGGGCACGGTCGTGGCGATGCGCTCAGGAAAGAGCGGCGTGCCATCAAAGGTGAGTAATTGTTCTTTGGTAAGACGACGCATGAGGTCGCCTGCGTCGGCGCGATGCACCCCATCGCGGAAGCGCCCGGCAAAGCGGTCGGCGTCGAGCAAGGCCAGGAAGAGCTGAAAATCCTCCTCCTTGCCGTTGTGGGGCGTGGCGGTGAGCAGCAGGAGGTGGCGGGTTGTCTCACCAAGCATCTGGGCGAGCCGGTAGCGCCGTGTGAAGCGCACCTCGCCGCCGAAGAAGGAGGCGGACAGCTTATGTGCCTCATCGAAGATCACTAGATCCCATTCGGTCTGCTGAAGCAGGGACTGGAGATCGGCACTGCGGGCGAGCGTGTCAAGGCGGGCGATGGCGAGGGGATGCTCCAGAAACCAGTTGCCGCTGTGTGCCGACTCCTGTGTGTCGCCAGCGAAGATGGCGAAGGGCATCTGGAAACGCGTGTCGAGCTCATCCTGCCACTGGGTAACCAGGGCACCAGGCGCGACAATCAGGCAGCGCTGCACATCGCCGCGGATGATCAACTCCTTGATGAAGAGCCCGGCCATGATCGTTTTGCCAGCACCGGGATCATCGGCGAGCAGATAACGCAGGGGCTGGCGGGGCAGCAACTCGCCGTAGACGGCCATGATCTGATGAGGCAGCGGGTCGACGATGGAGGTATGGATGGCGAGATGCGGGTCGAAGAGGTGAGCGAGGCCGATGCGTTTGGCCTCAAGGAGCAGGCGCAGGCGCTCGCCGTCTCCATCGAACGTCCAGGCGAGCCCATCGGTGAGTACCTCCAGAGATGGCTCATCAGCGCGGAAGAAAACCGCGTGATCAGGTCGGCCCTGGGCGTCGGTAAAGGTCAGTTCGACCGCATCGGCACCCGACCAGCGCACGGCGACGATGGTGACGATCTCCTGATGGATGACGCCGCGTACGCGTGCGCCGCTGGTCAGATCTTCAAGTGGCGCCATAGGGAAATGATTCGCAATAGCGAGTATGCGCGGCATGTGTGCGGCGGCGTGGGGCTGAGTATGGGACAACCTGCTGGTAGGATGTGCGGTGAATAGGGCGCGCCGGCGGGCGTGGCCGGGGTGATCGGGCAGCGGAGCTTCTGTGGAGCTCAGTCGCACAAACTGATCGGAGTATAGCATAAGCGGTGTGTGGTATTTGCGACAACGCATGCACGGTTCGAAGGTTCCGCTGCTGGTCGATGCGGTATGTTCAATACTCATAGGACAGGCACAGGAGCAGACGGTCAACTGGCATTTGCCCTATCGCTGCCATGCGACAGAAGTCCGAATGGATGTGAGCGACGGTAGAGCGAAGCAAACCAGCCACAGGGCATATGCGTAACTGCGCCCGGGTGCATGTTCGCGCGCTGTGTAAAAAATATCTATATCACGCCTCGCTTCGCGTGCCCGTGATCAGGCACCTACCACCGCGTTGCGGTGGTCTTTTTGTGCGCAGGCACTTGCCTTCACCAAAGGAAACCTGCATGCACACAACGCTCGACGCGCCGCCGATCAGCGCGGCCCTGTTCCACAGCCGCGTCGGCGGCTTCCCGATGCTGCTCTGCACCTACGTCCTGCTCGACGCCGACAGCAACGCTACCGATGATCTCGCTCATATAGCGGTCGTCAGCGTGACCGCGCTGAACGGCGAGCGATTCCGCCTGCGTGACCCTGGGGACATCCAGCGCTTCCTCGCCGCCGTCGGTCGTGTCGCCGACGAAGTGCCCTCGTGAGCGTCGGGCAGCGCGCGGGCGGGGTGGCCCGCCAGGCGCAGATCCGCGCCGTGCTGGGCGAGCAGGGTTACCGGCGCTACCAGCAAGCCCTCGCCCACGCCGGCGGTATCGCCCGCCAGGCCCAGCTGCGCGCCGCCCTCGGCGAGTCGGGCTACATCGGCTACCAGCGCACGCTCTACCAGCGTGCGGTGCAGAAGCACGGGGCGGTGAAGATGCGCGCCATCCTCACCTCGGCCCACGAGCGGCGCCGCCGCTGGAGGATCGCCAACCCCACCCCCGCCGAGGCGATCATGCACTGGGAGGCGGTCCAGGCGGGTCTAACCCTGCACGCCGACCTGACCGGCAGCTTCACGTGGTCGGCCTACCGCGCCGACCCGACCCGCTGGCCCTTCACCTCCGCCGACGCCCTGGTCGAAGCGCGGGTGCTCGGCTACGCCTGCGACTTGCTGTTGCCCGCCCGCGCCCTGGCCATCGAGGTCATCGGCGGCGTTCACACCCTGACCGCAGACCGTGATGCCGCTCGCCTTGCAGCACTCCGCGCCCAGGGGCTGAGCGTGATCACCCTCACCAACGACCAGGTCTACGCGGGTGCGGCCGCCGCACTGTTTGATCCCACGCTGGAGGCCCGCTATGCCGCCTGACCCGCTGACCAGCCCCATCGCCGCCCTTACCGACCATGCGGTCTTGTCTGCCGATGACGAGGCGGCCTTGATCGCCACCCTGCGGGCTGGGGTCGTCGCGCAGGTCGCTCTCGGCGGCACCACGCCGACCGACCCTGGGCTGCTTCGTCAGGACTTCGGCGAGCTCAGTCGAGCCGTCGCCCTGGGAGCGGAGGCCCGCGCGACTCTGGTACGCCATAACATGCGCCTGATAGTCTCCATTGCCAAGCGCTACCTGCCGTCGGCAGGTCACGCCTTCACCCTCGACGACCTGATCAGCCTGGGCTGCATCGGCCTGCTGCGCGGCATCGACAAGTTCGACCCGGCCAAGAGCCGCAAGCTCTCGACCTACGCCACCTGGTGGATTCGCCAGGCGATCAGCCGCGGCATTGCCGAGGAGGGCCGGGTGATCGACCTGCCCGTCCACCTCCACGACCGGCTGCGCCAGCAGCGGCGGGCGCAGAATCAGCTCGCCCAGCAGCTCGGCCGCGAGCCTGCCCCGGAAGAACTAGCCGCCCACCTGGGCTGGTCGGTGGCGCGGGTCGCCCAGCTGGAACTGGTCGGCCAGGAGACTCGCTCGCTCAACGCCCGGCTCCACGCCGACGACGAGGGAAGCGAACTCGGCGACATTCTCCCGGATCAACGCTTCGACCCGGCGGCGACCGCGCTCGACGCATCCCTCCGCCACGATGTCGCGGCAACGATGGCCCGCCTGCTCAACGAGCGAGAGCGGCGCTTCCTGCGGGCG
>SESE01000211.1_pt1 | contig 25658 bp, 19 predicted proteins | sample 3171371 | NCBI WGS metagenome assembly SESE01 (sample SAMN06051881, study PRJNA518727) | freshwater metagenome | biome: subpolar coniferous forest; feature: holomictic lake; material: water; isolation source: holomictic Lake 442, 13 m depth | place: Canada: near Kenora, Ontario | collected... | reverse complement strand
CAGGAGTGGAGGCCTCTACCGGATCTCTTGGCCACGGGATCGGCATTGCGGCTGGTATGGCGCTGGGAATCAAGATCCGGGGATCTTCGCGAAAAGTCTACACCCTGGTAGGGGATGGAGAAGCCAACGAGGGAAGTGTTTGGGAGGCAATCATGGTGGCCGTGGACCAGAAGTTGCACAATCTGACAATCCTTTATGACGACAATCGATCCCAGGTCCGCTGCCTTCAAATCCCGAATCCGCTCGAACGGCTTGCGGCGTTCGGATGTGACGCCCAGGAGGTGGATGGACATGATGTGAACGCGATACTTGCCGCATTGCGCACCCCCGCCAAGGGTGTTAAGGCCATAGTGTGCAGGACAGAGAAGGGGCGGGGATGTGCCACACTTCTTGGGGATTTCCACGCCTGGCACAGGCGGTCCCCTTCACAGGCTGAACTTGACATACTTTTGCGGGAGCTACATGCGCAAACAGTTTAAGGACACGTTCTTCGATCTGGCCAAGTCCGACCCTCGAGTCGTGATGATCCTGGGCGACATCAGCGTATACATGTTCCGCGACTTCCAGGCGCAATTTCCGGACCGCTTCTACAACATGGGAATTTGCGAACAAACCCTGATAAGCGCTGCGGCCGGCCTCCGATCCCAGGGATTCATACCGGTCGTTCACACCATTGGCGCTTTTCTGACCGAGCGAGCCATGGAGCAAATCAAGATTGACCTTGTCTACAATGACTATCCTGCCTGCCTGGTCAGTTGTGGCGGCACCGTTGATTGGGCTTGGGATGGCCCGTCTCACCAGGCGTGGGTTGATGTCTCTTTCATGCGCAACCTGCCGAAGACGCAAGTCTTCCAGCCGGGAACAAAGAAGGAGACGGATTTCCTCATAAGGCGACACTATGCGGACCCGATAACATCCTATTTCCGCCTGTCAGATTTCAGCCACCCGCTTGATCTCAAGATGGAGGCGTTTCGCGGCATTGTCGTGAAACGGGGCCAGGGGAATACTACGGTTATTACTGCCGGAGCCATGCTTGACCCGGTCCTGAAGGCAAGTGAGGGCCTGGACGTGACCATTCTCTACTTCCACACCATCAAGCCTTTTGACCATGAACTGGTGTCACAGTTCGCCAATACGAAACTGAAGGTCGTGCATGATTCACACGGATTATTCGAAGCGGTATGCGAGGTGGCTGGCAGGTCTGTCGAGAAGCTTGGTTTGCCCGACCATTTCTGTGGCTGCTACGGCACCGTGAATGACGCTCGCCGTGACATCGGCCTGGATGTAGGCGATATTGGCGAGTTCCTCCGCAAGTAGAATCAATGGATTCGGAGGTGTGGCCACGAAGTGGCTGAGGGCGCACTTCAATACGCAACCTGCCGGAGCTGTTGCGGGACTGGAACTGTCTCAGAGGATTCCGCCAGCATCGTCAATTTGTCATACTCTGGTATGGCAATCATTCGAGGAAGATGTTCTCCATCCGTTGCGAAAGGCACAGGGACCATTTGAGCCGAAAGACAAAGAAGCGAACAGCCTCACAGCAGGACCCGGTTGCAGTATCGTCCACGGCCAGTCCAATCCTTGCGTTGTGGTTGTCCCGGCTCAGGACTCCCTGGATGATTCTCGTTATCCTGGCCGTCGGTGCCGCACTGCGGCTGTGGGGCATATCCGAGCGGCACTTTACTGACCCAGACACCATGAGTCACTTCATGGGCGGCGATGTCTACCGCGTCACATGGCGCTGGTATCACGACACCGACCGCAGCACGCCCCTCAAGGAATACGTTGACCGGGAAATGGGCTCGGCCCGTGCGGCCTCGTGGTTCGACAACGGCAAGCCACTGAACCTGATCATTCGTGCCGGCGTCATCTTCTTGACGGGCACCTACTCGATCATTGCGCACTCTCTGCTGGACATCTTCTTTGCGCTGGTGGCCATGGGCTTGATGTTGTTGTGGTGCCACAGGCGACTCGGGCCGCGAATTGCCCTGATTGCCGGTGGCTTGTGGCTTGTCAACAGCGCCCAGTTCCAGTGCACCGGTCGCGGCTACGACTACTCGGCGATGCTCCTGTGCGGAACGCTTGCCTGGCTGGCGTTCATGCAGCGCTCACCGGGGAGGATCTGCCGCTACACCTTCCTCGCCGGCTTGTCGATGGGCGCCGGAATCACATATCACTACAGCTTCTTCAACTACCTCCTCCTGCTCGGTGTGTTCGTCCTGTTCTACAGCAATCCCGCCGGGATAAAAGGCAAGCTGATGGAGATCGTCGCGTTCGTGGCCGGATTTGCTGTCTTCCCGCTGCTGATCATCGGCTGGTACAGGTGGCTTGAGCACGTTACAGGGGCGGCTGAGTGGAAGTGGGGCATCCTGAATCCGCTCTTCCAGCAGGGCAACACCTACAACGACCTGCACCTCAGCGTGGGTAATTTCGCCAACAGCTGGTTCTTGTGGACGTACATGAACGGCTACGCGTTCATGTTGTTCCTCCTTGCCGGTCTGGTTGTAATAGCCATTTTGCATTTCCAGAAGTACCGCTGGCGCTGGTCGATCTGCGATGATCCCCTGTTCATCCTCAATGGCGTCGCCGGCTTCGGCTTGCTCGCGTGGGGGCTTTACCACACCACGCTGGCGCGGATACAGATCCCGGAGATGGCGGTCTGGCCGGTGGTGGCGGCAATAGGAATCCACCACACGACGCGCTTTGTGGGCGACAGGGTCCTGCGCGGCAGGGGTATTGCGCTGGGCGTAGCACAGGCGGTGCTGGTCGCGCTGATAATGGCCGAGCAATTGCCGCATACTGTTCCGCTTGTGAGGATGGGCGCGGGCCTCCGCCAGGCCATGACGGCAATCAGCGGGGAAGGCAAGACCGCAATGGGCGAGGGCTGCTACTACGGCATCTGGCCATGCACGTCCAGGCCCCTGAGTCCGGAGGAGCCCGTGCCGCCGCTGACACGATGGGAGTGCCTGGATGATCACCTCCGGAGGAACGGCTACGACTACTTCTATGTGGACTATGGCAGGGTGATCGCCTGGACGGTCATGCTGCCTGGCGCAGGGCATCCATTGATGCTCGAGACCTACGGCCGGCTGCTCGCGAAGAAGCAACCAGTCTATCATTTTGAATACGGGGCATCAGTGAATGCCCGCCTCGACTGCATGGGCATAGGCTGGCTGAGGCAGTGGCGGTCGCCGGAGACCTGGCGGAGCTACCACCCCCAGCCGACGGCCTATGACCCGCTGGTGAAACGGGTGCCATACGTCGATGTGTTCAGGGCGAGCGATGTCGCCGCCGCCTTCCGTGAAAGCCGGGTTGCCCTGCTTGCGCAGTTGTTGATCCTCCAGCAGAGGGAGCCGGCAAGGTTCCAGGAGGTTGCCCCGCGGTTTCATGGTTTCATCCAGTACAACATCACAAATTCCGTCATCATGAAGGAGGCGCAGGACGTGGCCACGCGGATGACCCGGCAGCCGGGCCGCTAGTGCCGTGCGCATCGCCAGTTGCATCGGTTCGCGGGCTAGATCTGCTCCCGTCCATCCTTGACCCCGGCAGCTGCGCCAAGCTATTCTGCCGGGCCATATTGCGGAGTGAATGATCCATGAAGGCATTTGTAACCGGTGGTCGTGGTTTTCTCGGGTTGACGCTTGTTCCGGCGCTCAGGAAGGCCGGCTTCGAGGTCGCGGCGCCATCGTCCGCAGAATGCGACCTGCGCCATGCTGAGGCGCTTGGCACTTTCAAGGACAGGTTTGACTACATATTCCATCTGGCCGCATGGACCCAGGCGGGCGACTTCTGCCTCCATCACCAGGGTGAACAGTGGATCATCAACCAGCAGATCAATACCAATATCCTTGCATGGTGGAAGGACGTCCAGCCGCAGGCGCGCACCGTCCTGATCGGGACCAGTTGTTCGTATGACCCCGCAATGCCGCTGGTTGAGGAGAACTACTTGCGGGGTGAGCCGATTTCATCCCTCTACGCATATGCCATGACCAAGCGCATGCTGCACATCGGCGCGCTTGCCCTGCGCAAGCAGTTCGGGCTCAAGTTCACTACCATGGTTCCATCGACTCTTTGCGGGCCGTATTACCACCACGACGGGCGGCAGATGCATTTCATCTACGACGTCGTGCGCAAGATCATCGAGGCCAGGAAGACGGGGACGCCGGCCGTCCTGTGGGGAGACGGCAACCAGCGGCGCGAGATCCTGCACGTGGAAGACTTTGTGACGGGTATGCTCACACTCATGAACGACGACCGTGTCCTGGGTGAGCTCGTGAACCTCGGCGCCGGGAAGGATCACTCGATCAAGGAGTTCGCTGGCGAGGTCTGCCGGCAGCTTCAAGCCCCCGAAACGCTGCTGCAGTACGATGTCGGCAGGTACGTGGGTACCAGGTCCAAGTCGCTAGACACTTCAAAGATAGCAAAACTCATTCCCTGGACACCGCGCGACATGACAAAGTGCGTCACGGATGTAATCAAGGGCGTCCAAGAGATATAGATGAAATTCACATCCGTCCCCCAATACAGCGTCACCAAGTTCGGCGACAGGGCCACGAAGTACTGCATAATCCCCATTGTCTATGACGAGGGGAAAAGGTTTATCGGCCAGCTCGAAAGGATGAAGCCTAACAGTGGGTTGGTTGATATCATTGTCGCTGAGCGGCGCAGCACCGACGGCTCCACCAGCCCTGAAGTCTTGAAACCGTTGGGCGTAAGAACCCTGCTGACCACCGATGAGCCTGGCGGCGCATGCGCGATCCGGATGGGTTTCGACTATGCCCTCAAGAGTGGCTACGAGGGTGTGATTCTCATCGACGGCAACGGCAAGGACGGGGTAGAGGCCCTTCCGGGTTACGTGGAGAAACTGGATGAAGGGTACGACTTTGTCCAGGGCTCAAGATTCATGAATGGCGGCGTGGAGAAAAACACCCCTTTTCTGCGGCGAATCGGCATCCGCGCAGTCATGGCTCCCTTGATATGGCTCGGGTCGGGTTTCTGGTATTCTGACGCGACAAACGGGTTCCGTGGTTACAGCAAGAAATACCTTACCGATCCACGGATAGAGCCGTTTCGTGATTGTTTTGTGCATTTCAACATCCAGTACTTCTTGAGCGTCAAGGCACCGAAGCTCGGTTTCCGGACGGTGGAAATTCCGGTCCTGAGGATCTATCCCGACGACGGGTCGGTTCCTACGAAGGTTGTAGGATTCTGGCGGAACCTTCTGGCGCTCTGGGAGATGGTGCTGACGGTTGTCGGGCGCTACGATGTTCGTGGCAAGTGAGCCGGGAAATGTGCGGGTTACCAAAGAAGAGAGGCGTTGTTATCCATGAGCGCTAAGGAACTTCAGGGCGAGTACTACTTCGCGAACTTTCCCCGGCGATTCCGGTTTCCCAAAACCCGGTACAACCTGAATATCGTCAACTACGTGGACAAGTTCATCGGGCAGGTGCCTGCAGGCGCCACAGTACTTGATGCCTGCTGCGGTGACGGTTACCTGGGCAGCCGTTACCTGACCACTCACCGGGTGCTGGGCTTCGATTGCGAAACCGAAGCCGTCTCGCACTGTTCAAAGGCGTACCCGAAGGGACGCTATTTTCTCGCTTCTGCCTATGCCCTTCCGCTGGAGGACAATAGCGTCGACGCCATCATCCTGAGCATGGCCATAGAGCATTTCCGGGAGCCGTCAAGGGCGGTAGCGGACCTGAGGAGGGTCCTGCGGCCGGGCGGGATCATCATCGTAACCACGCCAAACGAAAGCAGCTGGCTGTGGATCCTCATAAAGCACACGTGGTTCCGCTTCTTTGAAGGCGCATGCAAACCTTACAAGAAGGACATTCATCCCAGCCCGCTGAATGATGCCTCGCTGAAGGGATTGTTCCCGGCAACCGGGTTTGAGCTTCTTGACCTGTCAAAGATGACGGCCGCCACGACACTGGCCCTGGCCGCTCGCAAGCGGTGACGTCAGTCCTTCGGGTTGACGGGGAAGTAGAACTCGACACCGCGCCTGATCAGATCCGCGTTGTTCGCGAGGATCTCCTTCTTGAAGTTCCAGGCAAGCACGTAGTAGATGTCCGGCGGCTCGGTCAACTCCTTCTCAAGCATGATGGGGATATGCATGCCCGGTGAGAACAGCCCGCGCCTGAGCTCGTTCTTCTCCACGAGGTATGTGAGGTAGTCGGTCCCGACCCCGAAGTAATTCAAAAGTGTGTTGCCCTTGACTGGTGCGCCCATTCCGTAGATTCGCTTGCCGGCACGCCGGGCATTGCCGAGGTAGGCCAGGTTCTCGGCTTTCATCCCGTCGATCCGCCGCGCGAACTCCTTGTACGTCGAAAGGTCGTTTGCCCGCGAAACATCCTCCTCGCGCCTGAGCGCCAGGAGCCGGTCCGATGGCTCGCGCGTACCCTTGTGCGTGACAAACGCAATCATTGATCCGCCGTGGATTGGCGACAGGTAGGCGTCGTATGCGGCCAGTCCGTGGCGGTTGAGGAGCACATCAAGCGTCTTCAGGTTGTAGTAGAGGAGATGCTCATGGTAGATCTGGTCGAACGCGAGGTTCTCGACGATACGCTTCATGTAGAGGAACTGCACCACGAATACGCCGTCCCCGCGCAGTGCTTCGCGGATGCCGTCGGTGACCGAGTGCAACTCCTCGAGGTGGAAGAAGACGCCGGCGGCGTTGATCACATGGAACTTGCGGTTGAGGCTCCTGGCCAGGTCCAGGTTGAAAAAGGCGTGAACCGTCGGGACCCCCGCTTCGACCGCGATCTTTGCGGTCTGGGCGGATGACTCGATACCCAGGACGTCATAGCCGAGCGCCTGGAAATGCTTGAGCTGGGTGCCGTCGTTGGAGCCTATGTCGAGAACGGACTTGCCCGTCACGGTGCCGGGGAAACGCCGGTCCGTTTCGGCCGCTATGTTGCGGAAATGCTCGCTGAGCGACCGCGTCACACCGGACAGGTAGGTGTGGTTACCGAACATGACTTCCTTCGGCACAGTGTGGTCGAGCTGTAAGGTGCTGCAGGCGTTGCAGTAGACAACCCGAAGTGGATAGAAGGGTTCTTTGCCGACATCCTCCCGTTTCAGGAAGTTGTTGCACCAGGGCTGCCTGCCGAGGTCGAGGGCAAGGGCAAGGTCGGTTGAATCGCACACGCGACAGTTCATTTGCGGGGACAATATGCCATCATGCCGGCAAATGCAACAAGTTCGGGTGTCGGCCGCGGCGGTTCGCGGGTGCCGGCGAGTTGCCCCTCCCCCGAACTTCTTCGTGGACCCGTGGCGGAATGTTCTGGTACGATGCTGCCCGATCAGGCCGGGGATCCGGTTGAGGTTGGAGCAGAGCTTTTGGTGCGGGCCGTGCCCGCGGTCGTGGAGAAAGGCGCACATGATCATCAGCCGCACACCGTACAGGATTTCCTTCTTCGGCGGCGGGACTGACTATCCGGCCTGGTATGAGAAGCACGGCGGTTGCGTGCTGGCTGCCGCGATCAACCGTTATTGCTATATCTTCTGCCGGCGGCTTCCGCCGTTCTTCGAACACCGCCACAACGTGGTCTACTCCCAGATCGAACTCGTGAAGACCGTTGACCAGATTGTCCATCCCGCCGTGCGCGAAGCGATGCGACTGATGGAGATAACGCAGGGCCTTGATATCCACCACATCGGTGACCTGCCCAAGCAGACCGGGCTGGGCACGAGTTCCTCGTTCGCGGTTGGCCTGCTCAACGCCCTGCACGTGCTGAAGGGCGAAATGACGACGCCTGAGCAACTGGCCAAGGAAGCCACCCATGTGGAGCGCGACATGTGCGGCGACAACGTGGGGTCGCAGGACCAGGTCACTGCCTCCCACGGCGGTTTCAATTATGTCAGGTTCCTCCCTGGCAACATCATTACAGTTCACCCGGTTGTGATACCGGTGCAGCGGATGGAGTTGTTTCAGAAGCATCTCATGCTCTATTTCACCGGGTTTTCACGAATCGCCTCCGATATCGCTGTTGAACAGATCAGGAACATCCCAAAGAAGGAGACCGAACTGCATGCCATGCAGGCGATGGTCGAGGAGGGGATCAATATCCTGAGGGAGGGACGCGACTTCCGGGAATTCGGCGCACTCCTGCAGGAGAGCTGGAAGCTCAAGCGGACACTGAGCAGCCGCATATCAAACAATCATATCGATGCCATCTACGACAAGGCGATTGCAGCCGGCGCACTGGGCGGAAAGCTCTGTGGGGCGGGCGGCGGCGGCTTCCTGCTGCTCTTTGCGGAGCCGGACAAACAACCGGCGGTTCGCCATGCGCTGAAGGACTATCTGCACGTCCCGTTCCTGTTCGATTGGTTCGGGTCCACCATAATCTTCCACAGGCCAAGCCCGCAGGGTATGGATGCTGACTCCGCGCTCGCCGCAGGCGACACCCTGAGCGCGTGACACTGCTTCAGCCTTCGGAGATAGCCATAGCCCCCAATCAGCGGGCTTGACTCACTTGCTGTCGGATTCCGGGCAGAGAAGTTCAACCAAATCGGTGGAAGACCGTTCCTTGATGAAAGTACGGATGTTCTGCACGAAGAAGGCCCGGCTTTTGAACACTTCCACAAGTCCGTCCACCGTGGCATCGACCGTGGGGGCGATGACCAGTCCAAGCTTATGCTCCCGAACCGCATCCCCGAACACCCCGACGCCGGCAGTCACCAGCGGAGGAAGGAGATACTGAAGGTAGTCCAGGATCTTGGCGGGAATGGCCCTCGCCGAGTAGGAGTTGGGGTCGCTGATCATGTTCACCCCGCAATAGCAGTCGGCCAGGATAGTCGCGAAGGTGGCATAGTCGCCGACCCCGAGGTATTCCACAGAGGAAGCCACGCCGAGTTCTTTCGCGAGTTTCATGACTTTGTCAATCGTGTCGCTCGGAGGTCCGATGATCTTGAGCGAGACGTCTCCAATCTGCTCCCGAACTCGCGGCAGGGCTCTCACAACGAGATCCAGGCCTGAGTCAGGGCGTGCGGCGCCGAGGAAGGCGAGCTTGCGGCTTTGTGGATTGGCGGCGCCATTGCTGGTCTTCACGACCAGCGGCGGCTGGAATCCAACCTCGGTCCGTGAAACCTGCCTGCCCCAGTATTTCTTACGCCCCTCTTCGACGAATACGGTCTGGTTGATGGTTACGTCGCACAATTTGCAGGCCAGCCAGTCCAATGCCGGAAAGTACACCTCGTTGTTCAGGCGCGTCCAGATGCCCTTGAGGAAGGAACTTCCAGGGTACCAGTCCCCGGTAAAGTAGACGACTCGTCGAAAGAGCCCGAGCCTGCGGAGAAGGCCTGCCATGACTGCCTGCTGGTGATCGAAGATGAGAATCGAACGGACGCGGAACCGCAAGCCAAGCCAGAGATAGAAACTGAACAGGACGGGATATGACAGTATCATGAAAAGCGGATAGAACAAATAGGCCAGGCGGGCGCTTCGACACTTCCAGGTAAGGATGTTTAGAAAGGGATACCGGCTGAGCGCGACCCCCGGTGGCCGATATGCGTATACCTGCCCATGGAACAGGCCTGCCGCTATTACCATGGAATTCGGCTTGCGCGCGGAAATCTGGTCTACTACGGCATCGGTGAATGGGCATTCGGCCATCCAAACGACGATGTCGAGGCGTTCCCTCCGATAGCGGAGATATCCACGGATACTGTCCAGTAGTCTCTTCACAGGGCCTGTTGTTCCAATATATACCGCCAGTGCGGTGATTACTCCTGCGCCCTCTCTCTTTCGGGACCGCGATGGTGCCACTGCAGTATGGTGGAGTCAAGTCCGGACAGCCCGGGCGCGGCGCGGCAGAATTCCATGGAACAGGGAGAAGGCGTCTGCTAGTGTCGGCGATATGAATACAGAAAGGGATCGGAGCTATATTCTGCCAGCCTGTACTTTTCTTGCCACGGCCGCAATAACACTCCTGGTGATTTTCTGGGACCCCCTGTTCTCGGGCCTTTTCATCTGGGGCCCCGACTCCAGTTCTTTCGGGCACATTCAGCTCAGGAATTCCCTCCCAGCTTCGTACCTCGGGTGGTGGGACAATCTGTCCGGCTTGGGGGCCGGTTCAATGGCCCGGCCGTTGCTGCCCCACAACCTTATCACAGTCCTGATGCCGCTTCTGACCATCAAGGTTGGTATTTGTATCGGCTCAATACTCGGTGCAATGCTCGCCGCCGTCTACTGGTTCCGCGGCTGTGGGATAAAGGGGTGGGCGGTCTATGTGGCGGCAATTGCCATGGGACTGTCAGCCCACACTTTCACCCTGATCTCAGCCGGCCACGACGGCAAAACCCAGTCCTGGCCCTTCTGCATTCTCCTGCTTGCAGCGGTCCAGCGTGCGTTCTCCCGCCGGACACTCTTCCATTTCGCACTTGCCGGCTATTCCGCCGGAGTAGCCTTCGCTCTCCAGCCAGACGTTGCCCTCCTGTTCTCGTTCCTGGCCCTGTTCTACGGCTTGTTCCTGTTTCTTCGCCATTGGCCGCGCAGATCATCGGCCGCAGAGCAGGTGCCGCAGGCCGGTTTGGGTGGACTCCGCGTCAGGTATGTGGGGCGCAGCGCGCTTGGCGCGATACTCGCCGGAGCATTGCTCTTCTCGATATCCATATCTTCCGTGATGTTCGCCCTCAACGTTGTGCTCCCTGACCGTGCCAAGATTGCAGCTACAATGGGGGCCACAGGGGACACAGAGCAGAGCAAATGGGAGTTCTCGACGAACTGGAGCCTGCCGCCGGATGAGATCCTTGAGTTCCTTGCGCCTTGTGTCTACGGAATCCAGACCGGTGACCCGAAAGGTCCATACTGGGGAAGTCTCGGCCGTTCGCTGTCGTGGGATCAGCACCGGCAGGGTCTGATGAACCTGCGCCAGCATACCGTGTACCTCGGGGTGATACCGCTGGTGTTTGCCCTCTATGCAATCGTAGTGGCCGTGAGAAGAAGGCGCAGGCCTGTGACAACGGAATCCGGCGGGCGTGCAACCGGTCCGGCGGACACGAGCGCCTGCTTGTCAGAGGCCGGGATTGATGACCATTGCCGGTCGTCCAGGAGGGCCGATACTCTCTTCTGGAGCGGTGCGTTTCTGGTTTCAGTCCTGCTGGCGTTCGGAAGGTATTTCCCGCTCTACCGCGTCTTCTACATGATTCCGTACGCGGCGAACATACGGGCGCCGGTCAAGCTGCTGCACCTTGCGGAGGTGTCCCTGTGCATTCTCTTCGCGTTCGGGATGGAGGCATTCCTGGCTGGTATGGCGGCTAAGGCTGTTTCCTCCCACTCTCCGGAGCGCGCCAAGGGAAAAAAGGCCACAAAACAGGCCATCTCGGGCGCGCAGGCCGATGCGGGGCTGTGGCGTTTCTTCGGCTACGGGTGTGCGGTGGTGGCGCTGCTCTTCCTGATGGGATTGGCCGTGGTCGGTGCACGGCATGATCAGCTTGCCGAAACCTGGGCGGGCATGAAACTGGCAAACTACGCCGACGTGCTCACTGCCCTCATGCGGGGGTCTCTGGTTCACGCGGCAGTGCTGTTCTTTGTCTGTGCCGCTGCGTTCCTTGTGGCCGCGCACACGTCATCGCGCCTGGTCGGGGGTGCGTTGCCATTCGTCATGATGGTCGTGGTTGCGGTTGATCTCGGTTCCGTTGACAAGCGTTACATCGCGGTGTGGGATGAATACACGCGGCTCACTCCGCGTGAATTGATTGGCCGGCTTGGAAGTGACAAAGCCGACTACCGCGTGGCTTTGCCCGTTCGAGGGGACATATATGACCTGTGGCGGCAGTACATATTCCCACGGAACTGGATTACGGTCCTCGATGCGGAATCACCCGGGACGCTGACGGCCGAGGACCAGGCTTTCTACAGGACTCTCGGCAACAACCCTGTTCGCGAGTGGCGATTGACGAGCACCAAGAACATCTTCGGTCCGGCGGCTTCGCTTGCCCCGTTGCTCGGCTCGCCGGAACTTGATGTGGTTATGCATTTCAATGTCATGAAAGACGGCAGTGTGCAGGCGGTCCCGGCGGGCAGGGCGCAACACGTGTGGCTGCGGCTCAAGACCGTTCTTCCCCGCGCAGCGGTCTATCCGCCCGAGTATGCTGATGGCGATTCGTGGACGAACCGGCTCGCGGACCCAGGCTGGGACCCGGCCCGGACTGTCATTGTTTCCGGGGCGCCAGTCGCCGGTGCCGGCAACCTTGGGGCCGTTGAGCCTGCCGAGATCGTGTCTTTCAAACCGAACAGGGTTGAGATTGTTGCTCGAAGCGCTGCAGGCGGCGTGCTGGTTCTGAACGATCGCTATGCTCCCGGGTGGGAAGCGTTCCTCAACGGCAAGGCCGTTGAATTGCTTCGATGCAACGGTGTGATGCGTGGCGTTGCCGTGCCAACCGGTGAGAGCCGCGTAACCTTCCTCTACCGGCCAGCGCTAGTCTATTTCCTTGCCAGCCTTGCGGGGGTTCTTGTCATTGTTGTCTGGGGAACAGCCAGGTTGTTGCTGCTTCGACGCTCGCAAAGCTGTTGAATCCGCGGCATGTTTCAGGAAAGGAATGAAGCACGTCATGAAGAGCCGTCTCCGCAGCCTGGTTGCCCTGGTAGTGATTGCTGGTGCTGGGGCATCGTCATCCTGCTCCAGGGAGGCGTCAGATGGCGGCCACAGGATCATAAGTCTGGAGAGCTGCGTTTCCGACCTGACCAATCTCGCCCACTTCGCCGAGACTCCTGTTGGTATTCCACATATGGAGTCGTCGTACGATCGTGCCGGTGGCAACGCCGACTGGGGTAAGTTCAGCAAGCCAGACCAGGATGGTCTATACACCCTGGTCGACCTCAGGGGGCCGGGATGCCTAAAGCGGTTCTGGCAGACAAATCTCGGGATCGATGAATACTTCTTCTTCGTGGATGGCGAGAAGGAGGCCCGGATCAGGGCGAAGCGCTTTGACCTGTTTGGCGGCAAGCCGTTCGGCTTCCCCCTGACCGGAATGTCCGGCGGCGCCGGTGAATTCCTGTATGTGCCGGTTCCTTTTGAGAAGTCGCTCCGGATTGCCGGTTCCGTACTGAAGGGACAGATAAGTGACAGGCCGTACTTCCAGGTTAACTACGACACATACGACAAGACGGTCCGCGTTGTGTCTTTCCCGAAGGCCATGGACGGACCGCAGAAGGAACTGCTGGCCGCGGCTGGAAGCGCCTGGACAGGCAAGGAAGGAGCCGCAAGGGGGGCGGCCGGCGCGTGCACCAGGGTTAAGACCGTTACCGTGATGCCGGGGCAGAGCGTGGCCTGGCTGGATGAACGCACGGCCGGAGTACTGCGGACTTTCCGGCTGAGTATTAACGAGGAACAGGACAGGCCGGCATTGGCAAAGTTGAGGAGACTGCGCGAGGTTGTGCTGCGGTTCCACTGGGACGGAGCCGCCGAGCCGAGCGTGGACGTGCCGGTCGGGGACTTCTTCTGCAACGGGTTGCAGAGGCGTCAGTTCTCCTCGCTGCCTCTGGCGGTGCTTGAGGATGCGATGGTCTGCCGCTTCCCAATGCCTTACCGGACATCGGCAAGGGCCGAGCTGAGGAATGACGGGGAAGAACCCGTCACGGTGACGGTTGGCTGGGATATCCAGCCGCTTAACCCCGCCACGGATCAAGGCCTGAACTATTTTCACGCCTGCTGGAACAGTTCGGCGTCGCCGGGTGTTCCACACCGTGTCCTCCGCGCGCAGGGAAAAGGTCACTACGTTGGCTGCTATCTCATCGCCCTCGGCATGGATGGCACATGGAACATGCTCGAAGGTGACGATCTTGCCTACCTCAATGGTGAGCCTTCCGCGTCGTTACACGGTACAGGCCTGGAGGACTACTTCAACGGCGCGTGGTACTACAATGGCCTATTCGATCTTTCCCTGCACGGCCTGGTCGACAAGGCGGCCATGCGGACCAGCCAGTATCGCTTTCATCTTCCCGATGCCATCGGCTTCAGGAACGGCTTCCTGATGAATTGGGAGTTTGGTGACGACAACCGGAACATGGGGCGGGGCTATATGTCGAGCGTGGCTTACTGGTACCAGCCGGAGCCTCATCCGGCCGGCTCGCAATTCCTTGCTGCCGCGCGGCGGTTCCCGGCGTCTGATCCCACAGAACTGCCTTGTGCGATGGCCGGTCTGTTTGAGCTCGAGCGGATCATGCATTATGACGAAGCTGCCGACAGGTGCCGGTATTTTGCGGCAAAATGCGCTGGTACCGAATGGGCGGGGGTATTCCTACTGCGTGCCGCGGCATACCGCGAGGTGCTCGACGGTTTTAGTGCTGTGCGGCAGGAGTATGAGAAGATCGCCAGAGTCGCGCCGGGCACGTCAGCGGGCAGGCAGGCAGGCATGCTGGCCTGGTTCCACGGGGCGCCGAGCAACGCCTTTGTTGCGGCGCATGCCGCCATGGACGTGAAGTTGTACCTTGACGGTAAGGAAGTCGGCAAAGGTCGGGACCCGTCGTCATTGCTGGTCTTCCCGGCGACGATTGTGCCCGGTGAGCATGAAATAGCCGTGGAGGTAATGCCATTCTGCCAGGGGCCGTGGGCTTCGTTCTATATCAGGACACACACCACGAATGTGTCTTCCGATGCGGCATGGGAGTGTTCGAGCGCACGTCCGGCGAACTGGCCTTTCACTGATGACCCGGCTGTGACGTGGACCAACGTCGTCCACTCGTCCGGTGACGTGCCAAAGATAGCGTGGTGGCAGTTTGTGCCGAACGCATTCGTGAACATGCAGAACGGCGGGCGCCTTATTGAGATTGCATGGGACGGCTGGGGTGCGCAGCCATTCAAGCCGACATACCTGAGGCGGCGATTTGTTGTGCCGGCCAACTGAGGTGCCGCAAAGGAGTACGGATTGATCGAAGGAACACAGGAAGAACCCCGGGGAATGGCGGCAGGCTCATCATGGCGCGACCGGCTGCTGGCGCTCAAGCAGGGGATGGGGCCATTGTGGTGGCATGCAGCCCTGATTTTCGTGGCGAGCCGCATCGCAGATGTGGCGAACGTGTATATCGGGGTGTTGTTCCTGCCTGCCGCGCTCTCGCAGAAAGAACTCGGTGCTGTTGACCCGGTGACTCGCCTTGCCAGCTTTGCGTCCATCCCCATTGCCATTATCAGCATGGTCGGGGCAAAGTATCTCAGTGCCTATCAGGCTCGCAACGAGAGTGGAAAGATCAAGCAGTTCGTGCGTGACATGGCCTGGCTGGGGCTTGTGGCGGCGATTCTGTTTACCGCCTCGCTTCTTCTGACGTTTGAGTTTTTCAGGGTCCGGCTGGGCATCGAGCACCGCTTCCTGCTGCCGGCCCTTTGCGCCCTCGGTATCATCTCCTGCTGGCAACCCCTGGCGCAGGTCGTTCTGCAGGGCATGCAGAAATTCAACACGGCCGCACTGATGGTGGTGGGTGGGCCGCTCCTGCGCGTGGGGCTGATCCTGAGCCTTGTACCGTTGCTGCATCTCAGCGGCTTCCTGTTTGCGACTTTCATTTCAGGCGTTTTGGTTGTGGCGCTCAGTATGTGGAGCGCGCGCAAGTACATGGACCGGTCCGTGAAATGCGAGGCCTACTATGCGGAGTGGCGCGGCATCCTGGCGTTCGCCTGGCCGGTGGCGATCCTGATCTGCGCCGGTGCCCTGCAGGGGTTTGTGGAGCCGTTTGTCATCAAGCATTTCCTCTCAGATGCGGATGCCGCCGGCTTCTACATGGTCTCGAGGTTCGGTGGCATTCCCAGTTTCCTGGTCGGGGCAATCGGTTTCGTGCTCTTTCCGCTCATGTCGGGCAAACATGAGCGTGGCGAGGATACGGTTGGACATCTTCGGCAGGCGCTGGGGGTCGCATTGCTGGTGAGCGGTGGCAGCACGTTGGTTCTGGGAGTGTCATCGCCGTGGCTCTTCGGTCTCCTGCCCCAGTGGCGGCCGTTTGTTCCGTACGCCCCGTTGATATGGCTGGTCGGGCTCCAGGTGACTATTGATGCCGCCATCAGCATATACGGCACCCATGAGGTCGCATGCCGGAGATTCAGGTTCCTTAGGGTCGTCGTGCCGGTGGCGATCCTGGACATCATTCTGCTGTATGGATCCTTCGGCTGGAATGAGTTGCAAGGCTGGCTGCCGGAGGATGTGTGGGCGGCAGTCCAGGGTGCGATACCGCGGACCCTGACATATGCGGTTGCGGTGATGTGCTCGACCAGGCTTGTCGCCGCCGCGGTGTTGCTGCTTACGGAGACGCGGCGGAACGGGGCCCCGGCCGGGCGTCTTCAGGATACATGAACCTGGTGATGTGGGTTTTTGCCGCCTTCACAGCCAGGGCTGCCTTGAACTCCCCGCCGGCATCTATGTCATGAAGCGACCATCCTGCGGCGGCATCAGTGCTCCCTGACAGCCTGACTACCGTTGGCGGAACACCAGGGCCCAGGGAAACTTCTATATCGCGCAGGTTGAGGTACAGGCCGGTCCCCTGCGCCTTGGCGCAAGCCTCCTTCCTCGTCCAACACTGGAAGAAGGCGCCCATCTGTTCGCTGCCGGGAAGAGCGGCAAGCGCTGCGGCTTCTGAGGTAGCGAAAAATCGGCTTGAGATGGACAGGAAGTCAAGGGTGCGGACCCGCTCAAGATCTACACCAACAGTTGCGCCGCGCGAAATAGCGTACAGTGCCCCGCCTGCCGAGTGGGAAAGGTTGAATGCCACCGTATTGCTGTCGGGCGGCCCTGCGATGACCGGCCGGCCGTACTCGTTGTAGGCAAACACTATCTCCTCTGGATCGGCAGGGATGTAGAGCGCAAGAAGGCGGCGCAGGATGCCCCGGCCAGTGATGAAGCGGCGCCGCGCCTCCCCGGTTATGTAGCGATCTGCGCGTTCCTTCTCGTCGTCGGAAAGTATCCCCATGAAGGCAGCCAGGTCGGCCTCGGAGGAATCAAGGGCCGCAAGCCACACGTGGATGTTATCAGGGCCGAAGTTGGCGCTGATTTCCCCGGCTCCCGGCCCCGGCTCCCTCTTTGTGTTGTGTCTCATATGTCTGTCTTCAGGCGTACTGCCATTCCTATATCAGGGCGGTTACGTTACCGGAACGGACGAGAATGTTCAACCACATGGCCCGAATAGTTTGAGGCAAAAGCCCTATGCTGTGCGCCCCGACAATGCTATGTTATTGCTGGGTCCGATCCAACCTCAGCATGCAGCGCGGTTGTGGATGGATCCCGGAGAAGATGACGGCGTGAACAATCTGGGCAGAGATATGCGAGTTCCGATCACCAAGAAGTTGCTGATCGACTGGGGTGGCCCCCGTGTGTTCAGGGACGCCGAGATGCTTGTGGATAACGGTCGGGTCCTCGAAGCGGTCTACGACCCGCCTCGCATACACGGATCGCTTTTCTGGAACAACCGCCCTTTCAAGACGTCGCTGAGAATCCTGCCCGACGGCCAGATAGAGAGTCGCTGCCCGTGCAGTGACAACACCGACCGCGGCCTGGTCTGCGCCCATGTGATTGCCATGGGCATAGTGTTGATGCGCCGGGCTACCGATCCACAGCGTGACGCCAAGTACGAGGCGGAGCAGCGGCATGCCGCGCGGGTTGCGTCGGTTGACGAGGATGCGTACATCCGACGTGTTCCCCGCGGGACACCGGGGGCGTTGCCGGCCGAGCTCCGCGTGACAGTTCCGGCGGATTGGCAGGAATGCTGGTGCAAAGGGAAGGTTCCTGTCACGAGCGAAGTCGAGTACGGTGGCAAGATCAGGCTTCTCGACGAGGTGCCCAGGGACGCCCCTCTTTGCTTCTCCCAGGAGGACGAATCACTGCTCTTTGTGCTGGAAGATATCTCGCAGGGTCCCGGGACCGGTCGCCTTGATCTGAACCGGTACGACTTCATCAATCTCGTGAGACTGCGGACTGGAAAGGGCCTGCTCCGGACTGGCGGGTCGGCGATCGTCATCAATGAGCCAAAGATGACCACCAGGCTGCGGATGGATCTGGATAGGGAGAATGGCGAGATCATTGTTTCGGCCCATACCGAACTACCCTTCATGCGCGAGGGGCAACGCCCGTTCTATCTGGTCCTCGACAAGGCGGGCTGGGTCTACGGGGCCGACAATCTGTGGCCGCTGGAGAATGTGTTGCCGGCGCCGTACCATCCGATCTACCAGGATGTAGTCATCGTGGCCCGGCAGGACGTGGTGCGGTTCCTCGGGAAGGAATTACCGATACTTCAGAAGTATGCCCGTATCGAATCCGACATCTCGCCCGACCTGTTTACTATTGAGCCGGCAGACCCGAAGTTCCACCTTCTTCTCAGGGGAAGCCCGGCTTCTCTTTCAGCCACACTGTATGCCGGTTACGGCGCCATTGAGGTGGTCGCAGGCCATTCCGCGGCAGCGGAGGATTTTGCCATGCCGGACCCCGGCGACCTCATGCGCTACGGCATAAGGAACAAGTTCAAGGAGAACGAAGGCCTGGAGATGCTGCGGAGCATGGGGTTTGCCGAGCGGTCTGAGCGTGGTTCAGGTATCGCGGCGGGTGAGGGGGAAGGCCTGATGTGCATCGTTGGCGAGCGACAGGTGCTCAACTTCATGGGTGCGCATCTGCCCGCCCTGCGCCGCCGTGGCTGGCGCGTCAAGGTTGAAGGAAGGGCCGCTCCCTACATGGATGAAATGGTCTTTGCCGCACCGGTGGTCAAAATCCAGGAAGCCTCCGAAGGTGGCTGGTTCGACGTCGGGTTCGACTTCGAGGATGGACAGGGGCTCAGCCTCTCGCCGAACGAGATACAACGCGCCCTCCGGAAAGGCGACTCGTTTATCGAATCCGGCGGCAGGCGGATCCTCATTGATTCCGACGCGGTGCAGTCGATGCTCGATATTTTCTCGGATTGTGCCAGCGGAGAAAGTGACAGGGCTGGCCATTTCCGCATGGCTGGGATCCACGCAGCCTTCGTGAAGTCATCCCTGGATGCCCTGGACGGGGTGGATGTTGAAGTCAGTCCGGAATGGCGGACCACTGCCAGTCGGTCCAACCGCACCGTAAAGATAGAGCCCGTTATTCTGGGTGAACCCCTTGACGGCATCCTGCGGTCATACCAGAAAGACGGAGTCAACTGGCTGCGCTTCCTGGAAAAGAGCGGGTTCTGCGGCCTGCTGGCCGATGAGATGGGACTGGGGAAGACGGTGCAGACCCTGGCGTGGCTTCAGCTTGACCGGCTTGACGAATCGGCAAGGCGCAAACCGGCGCTGATAGTGTGCCCCACAAGCATAGTCGAGAACTGGGTTGAGGAAGCACAGCGGTTTGTGCCGCGCCTCAAGGTGATGTCGCTGACCGGCCCCGACAGGCACAGCCGCTTCGAGCAGGTGCCGGGAATGGACCTGGTCGTGACTTCATACGCCGTACTCCGCCGGGATGTCGAACACTACGCGAAGCATGAATTTTCCGCCGCGATCCTCGACGAAGCACAGCACATCAAGAATCCGTCGACGCAAAACGCCGCCGCTGCGGCGCGGCTCAAGGCGCGGAGCAGGCTTGTACTCACCGGTACGCCCGTCGAGAACTCCGTGTCCGACCTATGGTCGATCATGGATTTCCTTATGCCGGGTTACCTCGGCAACCACGGCACGTTCAAGGAGAGGTATGAACAGCCCATTTCCCGTGGCGGTCCCGACGCGGAGGTTGCCCAGGTCAAGCTTCGGCGGAAGGTTCACCCGTTCATGCTGCGCAGGTTGAAGGCCGATGTCGCCAAGGACCTGCCTCCCAAGATCGAGAGGATTGCCACGTGCGAGCTCACGGCGGATCAGAAGGCAGTGTACTCGGAATTGCTCCGGGCCTCGCGCCAGAAGATCGAGGGAATGATGTCGAAGCAGGGATTCAACAAGGCCAGGATGGAGATCCTGACGGTACTTATGCGCCTGAGGCAGGTGTGCTGCCATCTGGGCCTGCTCGAGCTACCCGGCCTCAAGGCGCAGTATCCGTCGGCGAAGATGGAGCTGTTCTTTGAGCTGCTTGACGAAGCGCTCGACAGCGGACACAGGTTGCTGGTGTTCAGCCAGTTCGTCAAAATGCTGCACATACTCAGGGACGAACTCACCAGCAGAAAGGTGGCCCACTGCTACCTTGATGGATCGACAAAGGACCGCATGCAGGTCGTTCACACGTTCAACACCGAGCGCTCGATCCCAGTATTCCTGATCAGCCTGAAGGCAGGGGGAACCGGGCTGAACCTGACCGGCGCGGACATGGTTATCCACTTCGACCCATGGTGGAACCCGGCGGTAGAGGACCAGGCCACGGACCGGGCGTACAGGATCGGGCAGAAGCGGACGGTTTATGGCATCAAGCTGATAAGCAAGGGCACTGTCGAGGAGAAGGTGCTTGCCCTGCAGCAGAAGAAAAAAGCCATCATAGGCGCAACTATCGAATCGGATGAGCGCATGGTCGAAAGCCTCAACTGGCAGGATATCCAGGATCTGCTCAGTCTATGATGGTGCATATACCCTGAGGTGCCGCGGTTGCTTCTGCTGGACTGTCACGCCTGGACTGAGTCGTTCCGCGGCAGGAAGGCCTCGCGGACTGCCGGCCTGGTCATGAGGACGATAAGAAGTATGGGGTAGATGAGCCCGATACAGCCTGTGACAAGCGAGAACATGGCAGCCACGACTGCTATCGCGATGTCAGGCCCGAACACCCTCGCTGCGACACTGCCTAAGACGAATACCTGGACCGCCGTCCCTGTCAGGTCAATGACGATGGCTACGATGCCGTACGCTATCGCCGTGACGCGTCCCCACTGCCTCATTTGGAGAATCCCTATCCCTGCGGCGACCAACATTCCGGATGTCAGGAAGGTGCAGCAGTAGTTTCCGACATTGAAAGCCCGGAGGGCGTGGTTTTCGAGGATTGCCACCAACATCTGGTTGCCGTCCGGCACAGGTAGAAACAGCAGAATCAAGGCAATGGGAGTGCAAAGCACGCCGAGGACGCCAAATACTATGTTGAGCACACCGAGCACGGTCAGGACTGTCGGCCGTTCCATACTGCATCCTTTGTGTTTCACAGCTATCGTGGCGTTGCGTCCGGCAGGCCGCCATCCACCGGGATAGTGGCCCCGGTTGTCGGTGTCTGGCGTGTTGTCAGGAAGAGCACCGCGTTGGCAACGTGGGTTGCCGTGACGCGGGCCTTCAGCAGGTTGCGCGAGCGGTAGTATTCCTCAAGGCCTTTCTCGTCCAGTCCCCGGGCTTTCATACGCGACGGGCCAACCTCCGCCCAGAGTCCTGACTTTCTCGAGCCCTCCGCAAAAACCGCGTCGGGAGCAACCATGTTCACCCTGATGTTGAATGGCGCGAACTCGAGACTGGCGATCCTGGCTAGTTGGTGGCTCGCGGCTTTGGTGGCGCTGTAGGCGCCGAACTGCGCCCCCGGGGCGAATACATTCTTGGTGGATATCAACACTATGTCGCCGCCGGTTCCCTGGCGCACCATGCTCCGGCCAGCCTCGGCTATGGTCAGCAGGGTCCCTTCCACGTTGACCTTCTCGAGACGCGCGAACGCCTGAAGGTCCATTTCCATCAACGGCGCGACCATCGCGATTCCGGCGTTCACCACCGTGATATCCACGCCTCCCCACGTGCAGGCGGCCTGCGCGAAGCCGTTTGCCACCGATGACTTGTCGGTCACGTCCATGGCTACGCCGACGATCCTGTCCTGCCGGCCTGCGCCCAGTTCGCCGACGAGGTCGCCCAGTCGCCCGGCCGCAACGTCGGTTGCGACCACCCGGCAGCCGTTCTTCAGCAATAGCCTGCATATGCCCGCGCCGATCGCACCGGCGGCACCCGTGACGACGGCAACCTTGTTTTCAAGTGGCGCGCCCTTCCCGGCCCGATGTCTGTCGACGCGGAAGGCACCGCAGCCGCGAATGACGACGGTTCCAGGATGGCGTGAATGCCCGCTCAGGGCGGCCTTGATGCCGGAGCGCACAGAATCGGCCTCCTCTCCGGCCTTTGCCGCGCCTACTTCGGGCGCCCCCCCCGGGCGGCCGGCTGTCCGTGAGAGAATAACCCTCTTCCAGGGATCGTCCTCATTGCCTGATGGCGCTGCAAGCAGCCCACGCAGTACCGGGAGAGTCAGGCCAAGCCGTATTGCATCGTTACCGGATCGTCTCATGGGAATATCGCTACCTCCGCGCTGATCTTGCCGCCGCAAGCATGAGGCGGGCGTTGTCTTCAACTGCTTTTCCGTCGAACACGGCACTGCCTGTCACTATGATGTCCGCGCCCATTCGCGCGACCTCATCAATGTTCTTCTTCGAAATGCCGCCGTCGATGCAGGTGAGTACCGGCCGGCGGGCGTCGGCTATCATCTTCAGCACGGCTTCCATCCGTCTTGCAGTTGAACGGATGAAGCTCTGCGCGCTCCGGCCAGGATGCACGGCCAGCAGAACCACCATCTCGACCTCGTCCAGGAGGGGTTCGACCACGCAGACCGGCGTTCCTGGGCAGATGGCTATCCCCCGTGCCAGGCCGGCGTGCAGCTTCCGCATTTCCTGCAGTACGTAGTGCGGATCGCGGCAGGCCTCCGCCTGGATCGTCAGGATATCAGCCCCCGCATCGACGAACGCGGCGATCTTTTCCAGAGGGTTCTCAACCATGAGGTGGACATCCTTGAGGAGCGATGTTCGAGCCGCCTTCACTATTGGGGGGCCGAACGTCATCATCGGGCAGAAGGATCCGTCCATCACATCAAAATGAACCAGGGGAACGTCTGTTGCCTCGAGGCGGCGCAGTTCGGTTCCGATGGTCGACAGATCTGCGGTCAGCATTCCCACGCTGATGGTGGGATATTTCCCGCTCAGGCGGTCCAGGATGCCGGTTGCCTCTGGCATGAGGTCTATCCTTTTGCTTTCAGCGATCTGTACAGGTCCAGCGCCTCCGCCGGCGTCAGGTTCTCGTGGACAACGGCATGAACGGCCTTGATCATCGCCTTTGGGGCGTCTGACTGGAAGATGTTGCGTCCCATATCAACGCCGGCTGCGCCTTCCTGCACCGCCCTGTAGGCCATTGTCAGGGCGTCTAACTCAGGCAGCTTCTTGCCGCCGGCCATGACGACGGGAACGGGACACGAGGACGTGATGGTGTCGAACTCGCTGGCGACGTAGTAGGTCTTAATGATGTGGGCGCCCAACTCCGCGCACATCCGGCAGGCAAGGCGGAAGTACCTGGCATCACGGACCATATCCTTGCCGACAGCCGTCACGGCCATTACGGGGATTCCGTAGCGCAGGCCCATATCAACGAGCTTCGTCATGTTGTGCACGGATCGCGTTTCGAACTCGCCGCCTATGAATACCTGGATGGCCATGGCCGACACGTTGAGCCGTATGGCATCCTCGATGTCCATCGCGATTTCCTCGTTGGACAGCTCCCTGAGGATGCTTGGGCCACCGCTGGCCCGGATCACTATTGGTTTCTGGCAGACGGGCGGGACGGTGGTCCTGAGGATACCCCTTGTGAGCATGAGGGCGTCGGTATCAGGGATGAGCGGCACGATGCCCAGGTCGATCCGTTCAAGCCCGGTTGTCGGTCCCTGGAAATAGCCGTGATCGATTGCGAGCATCAGGGTGCGCCCGGTGGCCGGGTTGAAGACCCTCGCCAGTCGATTCTTCATGCCCCAGTCGAGAGATCCAGAACCGCGCAGGAAGAACCCCGGCGTTTCCATTGGCACGTCCTGGTAGAATTTCTTCACTTCCTTGTCCGCGTCTGCCTCAGGCATGGTGAGATCTCCTATTGAAGACTGGTTGGATCGGAAGGTATTGCCGCCCGGTGATTCTGTCAATCATTTCCCCGGAGGTGTCCACATGATGGAACGGTGTCCACATGATGCTGCCTGTGGCCGGCACGTCAGCTTATTGGGATTCCGGGAGAGAACACAGGAGGACGGTGGTGCGCAGGGGTGGGCACCCCGGCCGGGTGTTTCATGCCATTCACATTCGTAGGGCGCCTCGTCGCCTGCCCGCGAACGGATGCAACCGCCGAGATGCCCGCGGCCCGGCCGCCGCTACTTGCCTTCTGCCATCTTGGTGCGATGCTTGACTGCGTCGAGTGAAAGCAGTTCGGATGCCTGCTTCTTCGAGAGGAAGCTCGGCTTTCCAACCACCGAGGCCGCTACCAGCGAGATGGCCGCGTGCTCTACGACGATAACCCTGAAAAACGCCTGAGCCTGGGTCACGCCGACCGCCAGCACGCCGTGGTTGACCATGAAAATAGTGTCGCATTTGCGAGCCTTGTTTGCCATCGAGTCGGCAAGCATCTGCGTGGTGGGCGTGACGTACGGCACCGTTCCAACGCGGCCAAGGTCGTTGATGAATTCGGCGAACATCGGCTTCATCTCTATGCCCGCGCTCACCACGCCAGACGCCCACGGCGAATGGGTGTGGAACACCGCCTTGATTTCGGGTCTCACGCGATATATGCCGAGGTGCATGTTGACTTCGGATGTGGGTTTGTTGCGGCCGCGGACCTGTTTCCCCGTCTCAAGATCCATGCCACAGAGATCCCCTGCCTTCATGTCCTCCAGGGTGAACCCGCTGGGCTTCATCCAGACAATGTTGCCCTCTCTTGCGCTTATGTTGCCGCCAGCGCCCGCGACGAGTCCAGAGTGTGCAATCTTGGCGCCGTAGTGAATGAGCTCATCCCGTACTGTCATGGTGTGGTCCCTTCCGGTTGTTGTCAGGATACGTCGAGGTCTCCGCGATACCAGATCGGCCGGAATGGTACGCGCTGTGAATGAAGGATTCAAGACCGCAGGCGTGGAAAATGTGTGGCAATGCGCCGGGGCTTCGCCTACCATTGCGACCGCTGGCAGGATAGTCCGGCTTCACTGAAAGGCAACGCAATGAACAGGAACAAGGTTGCAAGACTCGTCAGGGAACTTCTTTTGGAGATCGGCGAGGATCCCGGCCGGGAAGGCCTTCTGAAGACGCCGGAGCGCGTCGTCGGCGCGCTTGAAATGCTCACTTCGGGATACAAGGCTGACCAGGCCGCCATCACCAGGCATGCAAAGTTCCTTGCGGAGGCCAACAACATGGTCATCCTCAAGGATATTGAAGTCTACAGCCTCTGCGAACACCATATGCTCCCGTTCTTCGGCAAGTGCCATATCGGCTACATCCCCAAGAAGCATGTCATAGGCGTAAGCAAGCTTGCGCGGATCGTCGACTGCTTCGCCCGCCGGTTGCAGATACAGGAGCGCCTGACCTCGCAGATTGCCAGGGCTATTACCGACACCATCGACGCCGAAGGGGTGGGGGTGGTCATGGAGTGCCGCCACCTCTGCATGATGATGCGTGGCGTCGAGAAACAGAACTCGGTCATGACAACGTCATCGGTGCTCGGAAGTTTCCTGACCTCGGCCACGACGAGGCAGGAGTTTCTCAGCCTTATAGCGCAGAAATGACAACCGGTTCACCAAGTGCGGGATCCCGGCTGGAATATGTGCTGCCGGTCATGCTTCTGGTTGCAGCCGGCCTCAGCGGCATCTTCGACCGGGATCTGTGGACTCCCGACGAACCGAGGGTCGCCGCAATTTCCCTTGAGATGAGTCGCAGCCTCGATCCGGTGATTCCACACCTTGCAGGCGAACCATTCGTGGAGGAACCGCCGCTCTACTACGCCGTAGCC
>SESE01000210.1_pt1 | contig 25663 bp, 24 predicted proteins | sample 3171371 | NCBI WGS metagenome assembly SESE01 (sample SAMN06051881, study PRJNA518727) | freshwater metagenome | biome: subpolar coniferous forest; feature: holomictic lake; material: water; isolation source: holomictic Lake 442, 13 m depth | place: Canada: near Kenora, Ontario | collected... | reverse complement strand
CGACTTCCCTGCCGAGGCCCAGGTGGCCTTCAAGGGCATGGAGCGCCAGGGCAACCCCTGGAACCTGGCCCAGGCCGACCGTGGCAAGTGGGCCGAGGGCCTGGAGGTTCCGACCATGGCCGAGAACCCCGAGGCCGAGTACCTGTTCTGGGTGGGCTGTGCCGGTAGCTATGATGCCGCCGGCCAGAAGGTCTCCCAGTCCCTGGTGAAGCTGCTCAAGGCCGCCGGGGTGTCCTTCGCCATCCTCGGCACCGAAGAGAGCTGCACCTGCGAGTCCGCCCGCCGCCTGGGCAACGAGTACCTCTTCCAGACGGCCACGGAGACCAACGTGGAGCTGCTCAAGGGCTACGGCGTGAAGAAGGTCATCACGAACTGCCCGCACTGCCTGAACACGCTGAAGAACGAGTACCCGGACTTCGGCGGCACCTTCGAGGTGGTGCACGGCACCGAGCTGGTGGCAGAGCTCATCGCGACCGGTCGGCTCAAGCTGGACCAGACCGTAGATGTGGACCTCACCTACCATGACCCCTGCTACCTCAGCCGCTACAACGGCCAGGTGGATGCGCCCCGCGCCATCCTCGGGGCCATCCCCGGTGTGAAGCTCACGGAGATGGATAAGCACGGCGAAGCCACCATGTGCTGCGGCGCGGGCGGTGGGCGCTTCTGGCTGGAGGAGCACCTGGGCAAGCGCGTGAACCACGAGCGCTTCGAGCAGGCCATGGAGACCAAGGCGACCACCATCGCCGTGGGCTGCCCCTTCTGCAACGTCATGCTCAACAACGCAGCAGGCGAGACCGGCCGCGAGGGCATCGCCACCACGGACGTGCTCGAACTGGCCGCCAAGGCCCTGAAGGCCTAGGAACGGTCTTTCCCACACAAGAAAGGGGCGCCGATGGCGCCCCTTTCTTGTTGCCTAAAAAAATAGATTCATCAACCGGATGGGTAGGTTTTTTCAAACCGGATCTGTTGCCATAAATGCTCTGAGGGATCCTGCTACCAAGCACCTAGTCATTTCAGTCTAGGCCGAGCGTGAAGCACATCGCAGTGGCCGCAACCGCAGCCTGCTGCAACTGGCCATCGGCCTGGACCGAGGGCCGATTGGACGCAGGTTTCATGGAGGGACATGATGTTCAGACACTGCCTGCACGTGGGCCTGCTCCTGGTGGCAGGGACCCTGCTCCCGGTAGCCTCGGCCCAGACCGCCACCCAGCTCCCTGCCAACCAGGGTGCCTTCCAGGGCGGCGTGACCGGCACCAAGACCGATGCGGGCACCAGCAACGTGCTGCCTCCCTCCCTCCAGATACCGGCGGGATCCTTCAACATCCCTACCAACAGCAAGCCCAGCCCGATGTTCGGGGCCCAGTCCTACGTCCAGCAGATGCTGCTCTTCGAGGAGTTCGGTCCGGAGCCCTTGAACCCCAACGGCCCGGTGCCGAGCAAGGGTTTTCCCACGCCCACCATGGGCCCACTGCCCGAGCAGAATCCCGCCAGCGTGGCTGCCAGCGTGCCGGCCGGCGCCACTCTGGAAGCCTTCCTGGCCCAGTCGGGCATCGCCCCCTGGCCCACGGAGTATGCGAACACCCAGGACCTGAACCCCTGGAAGGCGCAGATCGAGGCCTTCCTGGGCCGGCCGCTGAACGCCCCCCCGGCGGAGGGTCGCCCGGCGGGGCCAGGCTGGGCCCACCAGCGCTGGAATGAGTTCCAGCCCTCGGTCTACTTCAAGACCGCCCAGGCCGGAGCCAGGGTCAATGGCGGCTTCCGGGACACCCATCAGATGCACCGCTATCAGACCGGTGAGTTCGGCCTCGGTGGCCTCTACCACAACACCGCCGGCCTCGCGGCTACGGAAGGTTCCACCAAGGGCATTGCGGTGCGCATCCACCCCAGCATGCCCATCCAGGAACACGAGTCCGTGTGGACCTTCGACGGGACGGTGCCGCCCAAGCTGCTCATGGCGCGCTATGGCCAGCCGGTGCTCATGCGGCACTACAACGCCCTGCCCATCGATCCGGCGGCCAATCGGGGCTTCGGGCTGCACACCATCAGCACCCATGAGCACAACGGCCACAACCCCGCCGAGAGCGATGGCTTCACCAACGCCTTCTTCTTCCCCGGGCAGTTCTACGACTACCGCTGGCCCATGCAGCTGGGGGGCTACGACACCCTCAACACCACGGCGACCGACCCGCGAGCCGCTTTCCCCGCGGCACCGGGCGAGACGTTGTTCGTGAACGACCGCACCCCTGGCCTGAAGACTGCGACGGGCAACACCATCCCCATCCGGGGCGACTGGCGCGAGACCATGAGCACCCACTGGTTCCACGACCACATGCTCGACTTCACGGCCCAGAACGTCTACAAGGGCAACGCCGCGATGATGAACTACTACAGTGCCCTGGATCGCGGCAAGGAGGACCTGGAGGACGGCGTCAACCTGCGCCTGCCCAGCGGCACTGCGCTGCCCTGGGGCAACCGGGACTACGACGTCAACCTGCTCATTGCCGACAAGGCCTGGGACAAGGATGGGCAGCTCTGGTTCAACATCTTCAACACCGATGGCTTCCTCGGCGACCGCCTCCTGACCAACTGGCTCTACAACCCCTACTTCAATGTCCGGGCGCGGCGCTATCGGTTCCGCATCCTGAATGGCTCGGTCTCTCGCTACCTCACCCTGGCTCTGGTGCGCCAGGTGGCGGGCACGAGCGGCGAGCTGCAGGGTCCTTCCGGCTCGGGGATCTCCTACAACCGGGTGCCGTTCCACCTGGTGGCCAACGACGGCAACCTGATGGAGTATGCGGTGCCCTTCGACGGCATCGTGGACGTGGCCGGTGACGGCAAGCCCAAGGAGCGCAAAGGCGTCCTGCCGGAGCAGGGCATCGCCGAGCGCTACGACATCGTGGTGGACTTCAGCAAGAACGGCGTCAAGGTCGGCGACAAGCTCTACATGGTGAACATCCTGGAGCATGTGGACGGCAAGAAGCCCAACCGCGTCATCGCCCTGGCCGATGTGCTGTCCGAGAAGTACAAGCCCACCCTGCACTTCACCAACGGGGTCGCAGACCGCTGGGACAACGGGGACCCTGCCGTGGGCAAGTTCCTCGAGCTGCGCGTTCAGGCCTACACCGGCGTCGACAAGAGCATGGATCCCGCCAACTACGTGGCCGGGAAGAAGCCCATGATCCCCCTGACGATCAATCGTGATTCCGTCGCTGACAAGGCCCTCCTGGCCAAGGCCCGCCACCACACCTTCGAGTTCGGCCGTGCCGACGGTACCGATGAAACACCCTGGACCATCAAGACCGACGGCAGCGCCGGGATGGGGATGGATCCCCGCCGGACCTCCGTGGCCACCGAGCTCAGCACCGACGCCACCGCCGCCGGCAGCACCGGAGCGGGCACCCTCGAGGTCTGGAAGATCACCAGCACCAGTGGCGACTGGAGCCATCCCGTGCATGTCCACTTCGAGGAGGGCATCATCCTGAGCCGGGGCGGGAAGGCGCCGCCCCTGTGGGAGAAGTGGGCCCGCAAGGATGTCTACCGGGTGGGCCCTGGGGCCGACTCCAGCAGCACCGTGGAGCTCGCCATCCGGTTCCGGGAGTTTGCCGGCACCTACATGGAGCACTGCCACAACACCCAGCACGAGGACCACTCCATGCTGCTCCGCTGGGACATCAGTAAGCCAGGTCAGCTGCAGCTGATGCCAGCGCCCCTGCCCACCTGGGAGGGCGTCCAGTTCGTCGATACCACGGCCCTGCCCACCTTCCGGACCGGCGACGGGTTTGGTCCCAAGCCCTGACCTCAGCCCCTGTCTTGACCTCTGCTGACCCCAATCCATCAACAGGAGCGCCCATGCGCCACCAGCACCGGAACCCCTTCGTCTCAGCCTTTATGGCCTTTCTCCTTGCCCTGGGTGCCCTGGGTTCAGGTGGTGTCGCGGCCCGAGCCGGGACGACAGTCTGGGGGGCCGACTACTTCCCCAATGTCACCCTGGTCAACCAGGATGGCCAGTCCGTGCGCTTCTTTGATGACCTGATCAAGGGCAAGGTGGTGGCGGTGAACTTCATGTTCACCCACTGCAAGGATGTGTGTCCGCTGGAGACCGCCCGCATGCGGGAGGTCCAGGAGATCCTGGGGGACCGGGTGGGCAAGGACATCTTCTTCCTCTCCATCAGCATCGATCCCGAGCGCGACAAGCCGGCGGTGCTCAAGGCCTATGCGAAGCGCTACCAGACCGGTCCTGGCTGGATGTTTCTCACCGGCAATGTCGATGACATCACCCTGCTGCGCCACAAGCTGGGCCTGCTCAGTGCGGGCTCGGACCCAGCGAACCTGAAGGGGCACAGCATGAGCCTGATCATCGGCAACCAGAGCACGGGGCAGTGGATGAAGCGGTCGCCCTACGAGAACGCCCATGTCCTGGCCACCCAGATGGGCAGCTGGCTGTCCAACTGGCAGCAGCCTTCCAAGCCTGGGCTCGACTACGCCAGCGCCCCCAAGGTGCGGAACCTGGCCCGGGGGGAAGACCTCTTCCGCACCCGCTGCGGCGCCTGCCACACCGTTGGCGAAGAGGGTGAGGCCGCCAAGGTCAAGCAGGCCATCGCTCCCGACCTGCGGGATGTGACCCGCCACCGGGATCCGGTCTGGCTCGCCCGCTGGCTGACCGAGCCCGACAAGATGCTGGCGGAGCGGGATCCCCAGGCCCTGGCCCTGCAGGCTCGCTACACCAACCTGGTCATGCCGAACCTGAGCCTCAACACCGAGGAGGCCCAGGCCCTCATGGCCTTTCTGGAGGCGGAGAGCCAGCGCCTGGACCAGCAGACACCCAAGGTGGCGGCGGTGGCCCTGGCACCCTGCCACTGAGCAACCGGCGGGCCGGTCACGGCGGCTAGGTGCTCCCGGCCTCCTTCATCCGCTGCAGCTCCCGGTCCCGCAGCTCCCGCCGCAGGATCTTCATCATGGAGCTGCGCGGCAGGGCATCGATGAACTCGATGTCCCTGGGGAGCTTGTACTTCGCCAGCTGGCCGCCGAGGTAGGCCTGGAGGGTCTCGGCGTCGAGGCTGTGGCCGGGCCGCAGCACCACGAAGGACTTGACCCGCTCCCCGCAGCGCTCGTCGGGGGTGCCGATGGTGGCCGACTCCAGCACCGCCGGGTGGCTGAAGATGACCTGGTCGATCTCGTCGGGATACACGTTGTAGCCGCTGACGATGATCATGTCCTTCTTCCGGCCCACGATGAAGGTGTAGCCGTCCTCATCCACCCGGGCCAGGTCGCCCGTGTACATCCAGCCGTTGCGCAGGACGAGGGCGGTCTCGTCCGGGCGGTTCCAGTAGCCCGCCATGATCTGGGGGCCCCGGACGATGAGCTCGCCCTCCTCGCCCACGCCCAGGTCCCGCTCCCCGGTCTCCAGGTCCACCACCCGGGCCTCGGTGCCGGGGAAGGGAATCCCCACGGAGCCTGGCTTCCGCAGGCCCTGGAGGGGATTGGCGTGGGTGGCCGTGGTGGTCTCGGTCATGCCGAAGCCCTCGGTGATCTTCCCGCCCGTCATGGCCTCGAAGCGCGCCATGACCTCCACCGGCAGGGGCGCTGACCCGGAGAAGCAGGCCCGCACGCTGGACATGTCCAGGCGGTCCACCCCGGGGTAGGTGGTGATGGCCTGGAAGAGGGCGGGCACCGCTGGGAACAGGGTCACCCGGTGCTTGTGGATGGAGTGCACCAGGTCTTTGATGTCCCGAGGGTTGGGCGCCAGGACCAGGTGGGCCCCGGTGCTGAGGGGCCAGGCGATGCCGATCATCATCCCGAAGCCGTGGAAGAAGGGCAGGCAGGCCAGCAGCACCTCGTGGCCGGGCCGCACATCCGGGAACCAGGACCCCGCCTGCTGAACATTGGCCGAGAGGTTGCGATGGGAGAGCATGGCGGCCTTGGATACGCCCGTGGTGCCCCCGGTGTACTGGAGCACCGCCAGGTGACCCAGGGGCAGGGCTGGTCGGGGCGGCGTGGGCGGGGTGCGGGCGATGAGCTCACGGAAGCTGTGGACGCCCGGCTCCCGGGGGACCTTGGCATGGTGCCCGGTGCGGCGGAGCTTGAGCGGCGCCAGCAGGTTCAGGGGGAAGGGCAGGTAGTCAGGGATGGAGGCCACCACCACCTGCTTCACCCCGGTGCGCGCCAGCATGGGCCGCAGCTTGTGCATCCAGAGGTAGTCCAGGGTCACCACCACGGTCACCCCGGCGTCGTTGAACTGGTGCTCCAACTCCCGCTCCACGTAGAGCGGGTTGGTGTTCACCACCTGGGCCCCCAGGCGGAGGGTGGCCAGGAAGGCGATCACCATCTGCGGCAGGTTGGGCATCCAGAGCGCAACCCGGGTGTCCTTCTCCACGCCCAGACCCGCTAAGGCCGCGGTGAAGCGATCCACGTGATCCGCCAGCTGCCGGTAGCTGAGGGTCCGGCCCTTGAGGGTGACGGCAGGACGCTCCCCCCACGCGGCCACGCTGCGGTCAAAGAGATCCAGGACGGTGCAGGGCTCGAAGGCCAGGTCCCGGGGCACGCCGGGGTCATAGTGCTGGGTCCAGGGACGGTCCATGGGGCACCTGAAGAGCAGGGGAGGGAAGGATGGGTTGGTGTCCCAGCATACTCAGTTCGCTCCTGGATTCCGCTAAGCTAGGCCCATGACGCTCGATCCACGCCTCCTGGAGATCCTCTGCTGCCCCGCCTGCGGTGGGGACCTGGAGGAACGTACCGACGGCCTGCGCTGCGCAGCCTGCGGCCTGCTCTACCCCATCGAGGACGGTATCCCCGTGATGCTGGTGGACCGCGCCGTGAAGGTGGAAGCATGAGGCTCGACCGGGAGCAGGCTGCCAGCCTCCTCCGCCGCATGGAGGGCTGCAAGGTGGCCGTCCTGGGCGATGTGATGTTGGACGAGTACCTCTTTGGCGAGGTGAACCGCATCTCGCCCGAGGCACCGGTGCCCATCGTGCGGGTGACCCGGGAGCAGGCGGTGCTGGGCGGGGCCGCCAATGTGGCTGCCAACCTCAAGGCCCTCGGGGCCGAGCCCCTCCTCATCGGTACCCTGCAGAAGGACGCCGCTGGCGACCGGGTCCTGGGCCTGCTTGCAGGTCTCGGGGTCTCCATCTCGGGCCTGGTGCTGGACACCTCCCGCCCCACCATCATCAAGACCCGGGTCATCGGCCAGCAGCAGCAGATGCTCCGCATCGACCGGGAAGAAGCCGGGCCACCGGACCCCGCCGTGCTGCTGGGCCTCAAGGACCGCCTGGAGCGGGCCCTGGCGGAGGCCTCCGCCCTCATCATCTCGGACTATGCCAAGGGCGCCGTCAGCGCCCCCGTGATGGCCTCTGTGCGCGCCCTCTGCGCCGCCCGCAACCTGCCTTGGATTGTGGATCCCAAGCCCGCCCACCGTGAGCTCTACCGGGGGGCCACCCTGATGACCCCCAACACCAAGGAGACGGCGGAGCTGGCGGCCCGGGCGGCCCGCTCGGACATGGAAGTCACCGTCGCGGGCCGGGAGCTCATGGCCGATCTGGGCCTAAAGGGCCTGCTCATCACCCGCAGCGAGCGGGGGATGGCACTGTTCTCCCCGGAGACCGGGCAGGGCATGCCCTGGATGATTCCCACCGAGGCCCGCGAGGTCTACGACGTGAGTGGTGCCGGCGACACGGTCATCGCGGCTTTCAGCGCCGCCGTGGGGGCCGGTGCGGATTGGCGGGATGCGGCCATGCTGGCCAACGCCGCCGCCGGTGTGGTGGTGGCCAAGGTCGGCACCGCCACCGCGTCACCCGAAGAGATCCTGGCCCACTATCGGGATCAGGAAGCGAATTGATTTTGGCTGATGACTATCGCCTCAGTTGCGTAACTCCACCGCCAGAACGAACGTCGCTCCCGATGCGAGGCGTTCCTTCACCTGGGTGAAGTTCAGGTCGAAGGTCTCGGTCTCACCGGGGCTGAGGGTCCCCAGCTTGGTCCCGCCGGAGGCGACGCCCAGGAGGCGACCGTCCCGGTCCAGCACCGCCACGGCAAAGCCAGGAACCCGGGGCAGCTTGCTGGTGTTGGTGACCTCCACCTGGGCCCGGGTGCCGAACTCGGTGCTCTTAAGCATCCCCAGTACGCCGCCCTGGATCATGCGCTTGTTGAAGAAGATCTTGCTGATCTTCAGGCCGTCCACCTGGATGCTGAGGGGGATGGTGCGGTCCCACTGGAAGGGGAAGGACTCCGAGTGGAAGGACAGGGGCGCAGTGGCTGGAGCCTGGGCTTCCTTGGCCGGGGGGGCGGTGGGCACCTGGGCCAGGGCCAGGCAGGCGGCAAAGAGGAGGGTCTGCATTCAGTTCCTTCCGAACAGGCTGCTGAGGAAGCCCTTCTTGGGCTCCGGTTCGGGGGCCGGAGCCTCCAAGGTGGGGACGCTGCCGGTGCGCGTGCGGCGGAGGCGCTCGAAGACCGGCCGGAGGCCCGGGACCTTGAAGGCCTCCAGCCAGTTCTCGCTGTGCTGGCGGGCCACCAGATGCTGCTCCAGGATGCGGCCTTCCTCGACCCAGGCGATGAGCTGGGGCATGGTCAGGCCACCGTAGATCTCGACACCGACCTTGAGGCGGAGCAGCTCGGCGCCCACCTCGGCAGCCTCGGGCAGGGCCTGGAAGGCGGGCACCGGGGCCGCTTCCTCGGCGACTGAGGCAGGCACGGAGGCCAGCGCCGCCAGGAGCTCCTCCTGGGAAATGCGAACGGTGGCATTGCTCGCACCACTGATCTCATTTGGTGTCGCACTCGGCGGTTCCTGGGCCAGGGGGTCATCCCCCGGAACGCCGGAAGCCACGGTCTCAGGGACCGCCGGGGGGGAGGGCAGGGTGGCGTCCAGGGCCGACAGGGCGGCGTCCATGTCCATGGGGCCCTCGCCTCGCTCGAAGTGCATGGCGGGGGCCTGGAGCGGGGTGTCGGCGAAGAGCTTGTCGATGGCGTCCCGGGCGGAGGTGTAGCCCGACGCGGTAACCGGGTCCGCCTCGGCGGCGGGGTGCTCCGCAGGCAGGAAGGGGTCCTTGGATTCCGGCAGGATCAGCGGGGCGTCCGACAGGGTGTCGGCCAGGGCGGCGCTGGCTGGGGCTGCTTCGACAAGGACGTCCTCAAGGGGATCCTCGGCTTCCGGTTCCAGATCGCTGAGGGCGTCCTCAAGGGTCTCTTCGGCTTCAGGCTCCAGATCGCTCAAGGTCAGGGCGGGCACCGGCTCGGGGGCGGGCTCTTCCGCTGCTGGAAAGGCCTCCGCCAGCAGACGCCGCACGGTCTCGTCCACCGGGAAAATGTCGCCGCAGGCATAGCACCTGGCCCGGCGGTGGGCGGGTCGGACCCGCTCCAGCCGGAGGCGGTAGCGGGTGGAGCAGCTCGGGCAATGGATCGCTTCGGCCACCTGGCACTCCTGTGAGTGGGGAAAAGGATAGCACTCCGCTGGGAGCATGTCGCCCGGCCGGCCCGGGTATCCTCAAAGGCTGGAGGCACCGTGCAGGGCGTGTTCATCACCATCGAGGGCGTAGAGGGGTCCGGCAAGTCCACCCAGCTCCTGCGGCTTTCGGAGCGGCTGCGGCGTCTGCGCCTGCCGCTGGTGGTGTCGAAGGAGCCCGGTGGCACAACCCTGGGCCGCGAGGTCCGCCGCCTGCTGCTGGAGCCCCATGACTCCGGCGAGGCCTGGTGTCCGGACGCCGAGCTGCTGCTCTTCTACGCCGACCGCGCCCAGCACCTGGAGCAGGTGATCCGGCCCTCCCTGGCCGAAGGCAAGGTGGTGCTGGTGGACCGCTTTGAGGACTCCACCCGGGCCTATCAGGGGGCCAGCGGGGTCTCGGATTCCGCCCTGGACCGCCTGGGCGAGCTGGTGCTGCGGGGCCTCCGTCCCCACCTCACGATCCTCCTGGACATGGACCCTGAGGTGTCCCTCCAGCGGGTGAGTGCCCGCAACCAGGCCCTGGGACCGGAGTTCGCCGAGACCCGCTACGACGGTGCCGAGCTGGACTTCCACCGCCGGGTGCGGAAGCGCTTCCTGGCCATTGCCCAGGGCCACCCCAACCGCGTGGCCCTCATCCCCTCCCGGGACACTGCCGATCAGGTGGAAGAGGCGATCTGGCTGCGGGTGGCCCCGCTCCTGCGCAACGCCGGCTTTTCGGTGGACCCATGACCGGGCCCTTCTCGGCCAAGGTCAGCGGGCACCAGGCCATCCGCCAGCGTCTGCTGGACCGGATCCAGGGCGGCCGGATCCGCGGCTCCCTGCTCTTCACCGGGCCCGAGGGCATCGGCAAGCGGCGCGTGGCGCTGGAGCTGGCCCAGCGGGAGATCTGCCTGCGCCGCTGTGCCTGCGGCCAGTGCGAGGGCTGCCGCCTGCTGGAGGGGGAGGACCTGCCCTTCGAGCTGCCCAACCTGCTGCGCATCGTCCCGGAGGGCAAGGCCGGCGTCATCCGCATCGATCAAGTGCGGGAAGGCCTGGACTCCAACGGCCAGCCCCGCTTCAGCCGGGGGGTCATCGAGTGGGCCGCCCTGGCTCCGGCCCTGGGCTGCCATCGCTGGGTCCTGGTGGAGGAGGCCCACCGCCTCAACGAGTCCAGCGGCAACATCCTGCTGAAGACCCTGGAGGAGCCCCCCGAGGGCACCCACTTCATCCTGGTGACCCACCGGCCCGAGGCCCTGCTGCAGACCATCCGCAGCCGCTGCGAGCGCATCTCCTTCGCGCCCCTGGCCCCCCCGGAGGCCTGGGAGGTGGCCCAGCGCCATGGCTGGCAGGAGGCTGACCGGGAGCGCTGGTCCGCGCTGGGCGAGGGCAGCCTGCGCCTGCTGGGCGAAGCGGAGTACCGACGTGCCGAGGCCCAGCTGGAGGCCTGGCTGGACCTGCTGGCGGGCAAGCCCTACAGCCAGACCGCCGGGATCCTGTTGCCCGAGAAGGACGCCGTGCTGGCCCAAGGGGAACAGCTGCGCCAGCCCCTGGAGCTGCTGCTGCGGATCCTGGCGGACCTGGCCCGCCTCCAGGCTGGCGAGCCTCCGGTCCTCCTGCCCTGGCGGGCGGACCTGGCCGCCCTGGCCGCCGTGCCCCGGGACCTGAAGTCCCCCCAGGAGGCGGTGCTGGAAGCCCTGCGGCACCTGCCCCGCAACCTCAGCCCCGATCCCTTGCTGCGGGAAGTGGCCCTGTCCCTGACCTAGTGGCCGAGCCGGGGTTGCCAGCCCGGAATTTCGGGCTAGACTGGTTAAAGAGTTTTTAGTCCTAATTCGGAGCCCCCCATGTCTGAACCCCTCTTTGGTCACGACCTCCTGGGCCTGCTGCTGGAAAAGGGCGGGGCCTGTCCCGTCGAGGACCTGCGCGCAGCCTCCGTGGCCGCCCACGGGCCCGCCGCCGTCTACTGCAACTGCGGCGGCGACAGCTTCGACTTCGACGGCGTCCTGGGCTTTCTGGGCAGCAAGGGCAAGGTCACCGTGCAGAACGGCACCGTGAGCCTGGGCATGGCCCCGGCGTGTCAGCACTGAGGGCACCAGATGGAAAAGCACTGAATGTAAGCAGAGGAAGGACGGAGGAGCGGAGGAGCGCGGAGGTTCGCCTGCTTAGCCGCGGCCTGCAGACTGAGACCGTGCCAGCCTGAACTCCCCTTCATCCCCTTCATCCTTGTTCAAAATGCTTTTTTTACAGGGATGGAGGGGATGAAGGGGATAGGGAACCAAAGATCCCCTGGTTCACTCGATAACAGTCCTTTCTCCGCTCCCCTCCGCTTCTCTATCTTTCCTCCGCGTTCATCTCTCCTGGCTTTTCAGGCCCGCCCCAATTCCGGTGCCCCCTGGTTTTCTGCTGGGCTGACGGGGTTTTCGATGGAAACTGGTGTCACCTACCCGGAGGCCCCATGAAGCTGCTGCGCATTAACCATCTGGGCATTGCGACACCGGGCCTGGCGGAGGCCATGGAGCGCATGGCCCGCCTCTTCGACATGGGGCCGGAGCACACGGAAGAGGTGGCGGAGCAGAAGGTGAAGACGGCCTTCTTCCCGGTGGGCGAGAGCACGCTGGAGTACCTGGAGAGCACGGATCCGGAAGGCCCCATCGGCAAGTTCCTGGCGAAGCGCGGCCCCGGCATCCACCATGTCTGCTTCGAGGTGGACGACGTCGACGCTGCCGTGGCCGGCCTGCTGGCCAAGGGCGTGCGCATGATCGACCAGGCCCCCCGCAAGGGCGCCCACGGCTGCCGCGTGGCCTTCCTCCACCCCGCCGAGACCGGCGGCGTGCTCATCGAGCTGAGCCAGGGCATGGCCCACTGAGCTCACCCTCCGCTTTCCCCCGCGTTCAAGATGCCCTTCAGGAAAGAAATAGAAACGCTGAGGAGAACCGAGGCGCGGAGGAAAGCTGAGAAAGGCCAGGTGTGGGGTGGTCTTATCACCGTGTATCGCTGTTCATCCCTGGTTAAAAATATCTTTTGGAACCGGTGATGAACAGCGATGAACAGTGATAAAGGCTGCTGGTCGCGGCTTCGCGCCACTCTCTCCGGCTAGGCTCAGTGGAGGCTGGCCGATAGCCTGGCGTTCTTCGGATGCCAATCCCTTCAGCCCAGAACCGTTGCGCAGACCTCAGGAGGTGCCCCGTGTTTAGAGCCGACCTCGCTGGTCTGATCGCTGGCTGCCTGTGGGCGGGCTCTCTGGGTGTTCAGGGTGCCGAGACCGGCTTCCTGGAGCGCACCCTGGACGTCGGCGGCCAGCGCTACCGGTACCAGGTCTATGTCCCGGCTGACTACTCGCCTACCCAGGCCTGGCCCGTGATCCTCTACCTCCACGGCGCCGGCGAGCGGGGCACGGATGGGCTGCGCCCGACCCAGGTCGGACTCGGTGCCGCCATCCGCAAGGCGCCCCAGCGCTTCCCCGCCATCGTGGTGTTTCCCCATGCCCGCCCGGAAACCCAGTGGGCCGGCGCCCAGGCTGACCTGGCCCTGGCGGCCCTGGACCGCACCCTTGGCGAGTTCAAGGTGGACCTGGACCGGGTCTACCTCACAGGCCTCTCCATGGGTGGCCATGGCACCTGGTACCTGGCCTACCGCAACCCCGAGCGCTTCGCCGCCGCAGCGCCCATCTGCGGCTGGACCAAGGAGCTCGCCAGCCACGCCTTCGGGGTGCCGGTGGTGCCCCCGGAGGACGGCCCCGCCCTGCCGGCCCTGGCGCGCCGCCTCGAAAAAATGCCCATCTGGATCTTCCACGGCGAGCTGGACACCGTGGTGCCCGTGGAGGGCTCCCGGGCCACCTACGCGGCCCTCAAGGCCGTCTCCACCAACGTGCGCTACACCGAGTACCCGGGCCTCAACCACAACAGCTGGGACGCCGCCTACGGCTCCCAGTCCTTCATCGAGTGGCTCCTCGCCCAGCGGCGGGCGAAGCGCTGATTGAGGTCGTCTCTGGCCCCGATCACTCCACCAGCTTCATCCCGCAGTGTTTGGCGGCGTCCCGGTCGAAGGTGGCAGTGTGGCTGCAGCTGGCCAGGGCGCCACAGCGCTCGATGAGGCAGTCGGCGAAATCGGCTTTGCCCTGCTTGAAGAGGCGCAAGGCCTTCCATACCGCGTCGGCATCGGCAACCACCAGCTCCTTGGCTCGCAGCAGCGTCTCCAGTACGGCGGCGACCTCCTCCCGGCTGGAGTCGTAGCAGCCCGTCAAGACCCACACCAGCTCCACCACGGCCACCAGGCCCACGTAGCCCGGCGCCTCGGCAGTGAGGGACTCGATGAGGCGCGTGGCTCGGAGGGACTGCTTGGCATCGTCCTGGGCGACGTAGCGCACCAGGATGTTGGTATCCAACCCGATCATTGGGAGGCTCCCCGCCGGGCGATGGCTGCATTCATGTCAGCGAGGCTGACGGCCTTGGCCGGTTTGCCCACCAGCCCCTTGAGGCTGGACACCGGCTGGGTGGCTGCCACCAGCTCGAAGTGGCCGGGCTCCATCTGCACGAACTCCACCCGGTCCCCGGCTTCCAGGCCCAGGGCCACCCGGACGGCGATGGGAATGGTGATCTGTCCCTTGGTGGTGAGGGTCGCAGCAGCCATGGGGGGGCTCCGAGTGATATTCCTTACTTTAAGGTAAGGAGTCATTCATGTCAAGCCCTACTCCGCCCACCCCACAGTGGCTGGCCTAACTCACCACCCCCAAGTACCCCAGCCAGAGAGCCCTGCCGAAGAACACGATGATCGGCGTCGCCAGGGCGAGGAAGCAGCCGAAGGGCAGCATGGTCTGGCCGCCGGATCTCCGCATGAGCATGAGGGGCACGCCCACGGCGGCGCCCAGGCCGGCGCCCAGGAAGAGGATCCCCAGCATCGGCGCCCAGCCCCAGAAGGCGCCCAGCCAGGCCAGCATCTTGAAGTCGCCCATGCCCAGGCCGTCGGTCTTGCGCAGGGCTTTGTAGAGGCGATTGACGAGATCCGGCACCCCGTAGCCCACCGCCAGCCCGATGAGGCTCTGCTCCCAGGTGACCGTGGGCTCGAAGCCCCGGTAGAGCAGGGCGGGCTGCAGGCCGTTGTGGAAGGTGAGGGTCTGGAGGGCGTGGCCCGGGGCCAGCCAGACCTTCACCAGGGCCTCGGGCCACTGCAGCTGAGGCAGGGTGAGCAGGATGCCCAGGGCCATGAGGGGGAACTGGATGGCGTCCGGCAGGATCATCTCGGTGAGGTCGGTGAAGAACAGCACCAGCAGTGCGTAGCCGCAGACCAAGCCTTTGAACCAGATGAGGGTGCCGAAGGGAAAGAGCCAAGGCGAGGCAGCGAAGAGGAGGCCTCCCAGCAGCTCCACCAGGGGGTAGCGGCCGGGGATGCGCCACCCGCAGTCTGCACACTTCCCCCGCAGGATCAGCCAGCCCACCAGGGGCAGGTTGTGCCAGGGCCGGATGCGGGCCTGGCAGGAAGGGCAGTGGCTGGGCTGGGTGACGACATTGCGCTGGGCGGGATCCTCCATGGGCAGGCGGTGGATCAGCACATTGGCGAAGGAGCCGAAGGCCAGGCCGAAGGGAGCCAGCAGGAGGGCCAGGAGCCAGGGGGGCAGGTCGGCAAGGAACATGGGACTACGATAGCGGGGACCTTGGCCTGGTTTGCGGCAATATAGAACGTCACCCCGGAGTGTCCATGATTCGCCCCCTGCTGAGTTCCCTCCTTCTGGCCCTGGCCCTGCCGGTCCTGGCTCAGGCCCCCCAGCCCGCCCCCGCAGCCAAGCCGGCTCCCACCGCCAAGCCCCGGGTACAGCTCATGACCAGCTACGGCCCGGTGGTCGTTGAGCTGGAGGCCCAGGCGACTCCCCAGACCGTGGCCAACTTCCTGAAGTACGTGCAGGACGGCTTCTATGCCGGGACGATCTTCCACCGGGTGATCGATGGCTTCATGATCCAGGGCGGTGGCTTCCTGGAGTCCATGGCGGAGAAGCCCGCCCGGGCTGCCATCGCCAACGAGGCCCCCGCCGGCGCCAAGGCCGGCCTGAAGAACCTGCGCGGCACCATTGCCATGGCCCGCACCAATGAGCCCCACAGCGCCATGGCCCAGTTCTTCATCAACCTGGTGGACAACCCCCGCCTGGACAACCGGGACCTCACCGAGGCCGGCTACGGCTACTGCGTCTTCGGGCGCGTGGTGTCCGGCATGGACGCGGTGGACCGCATCGGCAAGGTGAAGACCGAGTGGCGCCGCGGCATGGGCGACATCCCCCAGTTCCCAGTGCGGCTCAAAGAAGCCACGGTGGTATCAGCCCCCTAGTTGATGATCTTGATCGGCCTTGGTGGCTCGGGGCGGCTGCGGTCTTTGGGGATGAAGATGGCGCCGAGGACGGAGGCGACGACGCTGGTCACCAGGGCCCCGAAGAACCCGGGCCAGAAGCCATCGACCCGGAAGCCCAGGCCCAGCTTGGCGGACAGGGTGCCGGCCAGCCAGAACACCAGGCCGTTGATGATCAGGCTGAAGCAGCCGAAGGAGCAGGCCACGGGCAGAAAGGCCAGGGCCTTCAGGAGGGAGCCCACGGTGGTGTTGAGGGCCCCCAGCAGCACGGCCACCACCAGCAGGTCCAGGAAGCTCCCGGTGGTGATGCCCTTCAGCAGGGCCGAGGCCACCAGCAGCCCGATGGCGGAGAAGAAGAAGCGCAGCAGCAGGGTCATGTGGGCATCCCGTCCTTCTCGTTGGCCTGGGTGATGACGCTCCCGGGTGGCACGCTGCGGGTGAGCCACACGTTGCCGCCGATGGCGGACCCTTTGCCGAGGGTGATGCGGCCCAGGATGGTGGCGTTGGAGTAGATGATCACGTCATCCTCCACCACGGGATGGCGGGGCACGCCCTTGATGGGGTGGCCCTCGGCGTCCAGGGGGAAGCTCTTCGCCCCCAGGGTGACGCCTTGGTAGATGCGCACGTTCCGGCCGATGACGCAGGTCTCGCCAATGACCACGCCGGTGCCGTGGTCGATGAAGAACCGCTCAGCGATCTGCGCACCGGGGTGGATGTCGATGCCCGTGAGGCTGTGGGCGTGCTCGGTGATCATGCGGGGCAGCAGGGGCACGCCCAGGTCGAGCAGCTCGTGGGCCAGGCGCTGGCTGGTGATGGCCAGCAGGCCCGGGTAGCAGAACAGCACCTCGTCGGGGCTGGTGGCGGCGGGGTCGCCCTCGAAGCCCGCCTGGACATCCGTGGCCAGCAGGTGGCGCACCTTGGGCAGGCGGGCGAGGAAGGCTCGGGCCAGCTCCAGGGACCGCTCGCCACAGGGCGGCAGGCTGGGATCGGCGGCCATCAGGCCCCGCTGGATCTGGTCCCGCAGGCCATGCAGCACCCGGTCCATGCGCGCGCCCAGGTGGTAGCGAAGGGTCTCGCCGGTGAGGTCCGAGGGGCCGAAGTAGCCAGGGAAGAGGAGGGCCCTCAGGTCATCGACCAGCTCGGCCAGGGCCGCCCGGGAGGGGAACTCGCGGCGCCCCAGGGGCATCTCCGTGAGCGCTGTAGAGGCGGCCACCAGGGCATCCACCACGGCGTGGAGGTTGGCGTTGGGATCGGGCTGCGGCGCTGCGGCCATGGATGCTCCGGACGGGGGCAGGGTGGTCACCCCCCGACTCCAGAATGACGCAGGCCGCCCGGGGCTGGAACGGGGATTCAGGCTTTCCCCTTAGTGGAGAGCCTTGAAGCCCCAATTTGGCGGGGTGCTCAGAAGGTCCAGGTCAGCCCGCAGCCTGTGTCCCGGGCCAGGCGCTCTGCCAGGCCGGGATCGTGCCGCAGGCGCAGGTCCGTGCCGGCCTTCACCCGGGCCACCAGGCCCTCCTTCGAGCGGTACTCGAAGGTCACGGGCAGGTCCCCTGAGTGATCCGCCAGGATGGGGCCCAGGCGGGGTGGGCACTCGCCCGGGGGCAGGCGGATGAGGGCTCCGGTGAAGCCGCGACCCTGGTAGCTCTCCAGGTTCTCTAGCACATGGGCGAAGACCTTGACCACGGTCTTCTCCTCCTCCTCTTCCTCGGGATCGCCATTGCCGTTGGCCTGGATGGTCTCCACCCGCAGCTCACCCGTGATGCGGAGCATGGCTTCCTGTACGGCGAACTGGCGGTAGTTCTCGAAGGGCTTGGGCCCCTGCTTCTTGGTGAGGGGATCCCAGCGGGAGGCCATGAGCAGGACCTCCAGCTTGCCGCTCAGGTCCTCCACCTGGAGGATGGCCCAGGGCTCCCCCTTCTGGTTGGTTTTGAAGGTGACCGAAGTGACCATGGCCCCCAAGACGACCTCGCTGCGGTCGCGCAGGCGGCCAGCGGCCACATCCTCCAGGGTCTGGGTGATGGTGCCGCGGGTGTGGACCTGGATCGCATCGGCGAACTCCTCCAGGGGATGGCCGCTGACAAAGAGGCCCAGCACCTCCCGCTCGGCAGCGAGGCGAGTCTTGCGGTCCCAGGGCTCGACGTTCTCCGGTACTCGCCACTCGGCGCTCAGGCTGGCCATCTCCGCATCGTCGAAGAGGCTGGTCATGCCCATGTCCCCGCCGCCCTTGGAGGCTGCGGAGACGGCGTCCGGCAGGCCCAGGAGGAGGGCCGCCCGGTTGGGCTCCAGGCTGTCGAAGGCCCCGGCCTTGATGAGGGACTCCCACACCTTCCGGTTGGCCTTCTGGAGGTCCGTGCTCTTGAGGGCGTGGAAGAGGTCCTTGAAGGGGCCCTCTGCCTGGCGGGCCTCGAGAATGGCCTGCAGCGCGGCTTCGCCCAGACCCTTCACCGCAGCAAAGCCGAAGCGAATGAGGCGGTCGCCGGTGGCGGTGAAGTCCACGGCCGACTCGTTGATATCCGGCCCCTGTACCTGGATGCCACGCTCCCGGCAGTTCTGCACGTACTTGGCGATGTCTTCCGTGCGGCCGGACTTGGTGGACAGCAGGCCCGCCATGAACTCCACGGGGTAGTTGGCCTTCAGGTAGGCCGTCTCGTAGGCCACCATGGCGTAAGCAGCGCTGTGGCTCTTGTTGAAGCCGTAGCCGGCGAAGTACTCGATGAGATCGAAGGTGTCGGCCACCTTGGTGCGGTCGTAGCCCCGGGAAGCGCCCCGCTCGATGAACTTGGACTTCTCCTGGGCCATCTTGTCGTGGTCCTTCTTGCCCATGGCCCGCCGCAGCGTATCGGCCTCGCCCAGGGAGTAGCCCGCCAGCAGGCTGGCGAGCTGCATGACCTGCTCCTGGTAGAGGATCACGCCGTAGGTGGGCGACAGGATGGGCTCCATGTCCGGGAACAGGAAGGTGACGGGCTCCCGCCCGTGGCGCCGCTCCACGTAGGTGTTGCCCATGCCGGCCCCCAGGGGGCCCGGGCGGAAGAGGGCGTTCAGGGCGATGAGGTCGTCGAAGCGGTTGGGGCCCAGCTGCCGGAGCAGTTGCTTCATGCCGCCGGACTCGAACTGGAACACGCCGTCCGTGTCGCCGGCGGAGAAGAGGTCGAAGGTCTTCTTGTCGTCGTAGCCCCGGATGGTGGTCATGTCCAGGGGCTGGCCGTGCCGGCGGGCGATGACCTCCTGGATCTTGGCGATCTGGGTGAGGGTCTCCAGGCCGAGGAAGTCCATCTTCAGCAGGCCCGCTCGCTCCGCCTCCACCATCGTGTACTGCACCATCACCTTGTTGTCCTTGTCCCGGCAGAGCGGGGCAAAGCGGGTGAGCTCGTCGGGGGCGATGATGATGCCGGCCGCATGGACGCCAGTGTTGCGGGACAGGCCCTCCAGCCGGGCCGAGATGTCGAGGATGTTCCGCACTTCCTTGTCCTCGTTGTAGAGCTTCCGCAGCGGCTCGCTCTTCTCGAGGGCATCCTTCACCGTCATGGGCTTGCCCGGCTCCTGCGGGACCAGCTTGGTGAGGTTGTTGGCGTAGGTGAAGTCCTTGTCGAAGACCCGGGCCACGTCCTTGATGACGGCCTTGGTCTTGAGCTGGTTGATGGTGATGATGTTGCTGACCTTGTCCTGGCCGTATTTCTCGGTGACGTAGTCGATGACCTTCTGGCGGCCGTCCCGGCAGAAGTCGATGTCCACGTCGGGCATGGACTTGCGCTCCGGGTTGAGGAACCGCTCGAAGAGCAGGTCGTACTGCATGGGGTCGATGTCGGTGATCTGCATGGACCAGGCCACGATGCTGCCGGCGGCAGAGCCACGGCCCGGGCCCACGGGGACGCCCATCTCCCGGGCCTTGCGGATGAAGTCCCAGACCAGCAGAAAGTAGCCGGGGAAGCCCATCTTCAGGATCATGTCCAGCTCGAAGGCCAGGCGCTCCCGGTAGGCGGTCTCCGGGTGCTTCAGGACGCCTTTCTGCCAGAGCGGCTGGCACACCGCCAGGCGCTGCTCGAAGCTCTCCTTGGCCACCTGGACGAAGTAGCTCTCCAGGGTGTGGTCGGAGGGCACCGGGAAGCGTGGCGTGATGGGCTTGCGGGTGATGGGGAAGAGGGTCACCCGCTCCGCGATCTCCAGGGTGCGCTCCAGGTACTCCGGGTGCCCCGGGAAGACCTGTCGCATTTCCTCGGGGGACTTCACGAAGAACTGGTCCGTGGCGAAGCGCATGCGCTTCTCCTTGGACTTGGTGGTCTTGGTGCCAATGCAAAGGAGCGTGTCGTGGAGGTCGGCGTCCTCGTGGTTGAGGTAGTGGGCGTCGTTGGTGGCCACGAGGGGAATCCCCAGGCGGGCCGAGAGCTCCTGCTGGAGGGGGATGATCTGGTGCTCCCGCTCGAAGCCCTGGTCCTGGATCTCCAGGAAGAAGTCGTCGCCAAAGATGTCGCGGAACTCGCGAGCCACCTGCTCGGCCCTATCGGGGCGGTTCTGCAGCAGGCGGGCCTGCACCTCGCCGCCCAGGCAGGCCGAGAGGGCGATGAGGCCCTCGCTGTGCTGGCGCAGGAGGTCCTTGTCCACCCGGGGCTTGTAGTAGAAGCCCTCGGTGAAGCCCGCCGAGACGAGGCGGGACAGGTTGGTGAAGCCCACGGGATCCTTGGCCAGCAGCACCAGGTGGTAGCCCGCGTCCCGGGAGCCGCTGGGGTCCTCGCAGTCTTCCAGGCCCTCCTCGCCGGTGGGGCTGCGGGCCTCGAGCTTGCGGTCGAAGCGGGTCTTGGGGGCCACATAGACCTCGCAGCCCAGGATGGGCTTCACCGCCCAGTTGCCACTGCTGTCCTGCGTCTTCTCGCACGCATCGTAGAGCTTCATCATGCCGAACATGTTGCCGTGGTCCGTGACGGCAACTGCGGGCATGCCGGTGGCCTGGCACTTCTTGATCAGGTCCGGGATGCGGGTCAGGCCGTCCAGGAGAGAGTGCTCGGTGTGCAGGTGCAGGTGCGCGAAGCTCATGCCCCATTCTCCGCTGGATGGGCCCCCGGCGGGCAAGTCTTCCGACCCCAGTGCCGAGCCCCCCTAATCCGATCCCAGACCCCTCCGTAGCCGCCTTGGCCCCCGATCTGAGGGGCCCGGTGCGACCCCTCTGGACGAACCGCTTATGCTGGACCACTGACCGCACCATGGGGGGCCCCTGTTGATCGCCTTCGAGAACCTGGAAGTGCGCTACCCCCAGGCGACCACGCCAGCCCTCCGGGGCCTGACCCTGTCCCTGGAGCGGGGCATCGTGGGCCTGCTGGGGCCCAACGGGTCTGGGAAGTCCACCCTTCTGAAGACCTGGCTGGGCCTGCTCACGCCCAGCGCGGGGACGGGCACGGTGCTTGGCGTGCCCCTGGGCTCGGAAGCCGCCCGGCGCCTGCGGGGCCGCATCGGCTACATGCCGGAGTACGACGCCCTCATCGAGGACGCCTCCGCCTACGAGCAGGTGGCCTTCTGGGGCGAGCTGAGCGGCCTGGCGCCCGAGGCCGCTAGGGACCGCGCCCATGAGGTGCTCTACTTCGTGGGCCTGGATGAGGCCCGCTACCGCCCCGTCAGCGGCTACTCCACCGGCATGCGCCAGCGGGTGAAGCTGGCCCAGGCCCTGGTCCACAGCCCGGCCCTGGTATTCCTCGACGAGCCCACCAACGGCCTCGACCCGGACGGTCGGCGGCGGATGCTGGACCTGGTCCTCCGGGTCCATGCCGAACTCGGTGCCGGGGTCATCCTGGCCTCGCACCTGCTGGGCGATGTGGAGCGGGTGGCGGATCAGCTGGTCATCCTGGACCAGGGCCAGATCAAGGCGGCTGGTTCCATGGCCGGGCTGCGGCAGGCCCTGGCCCGGCGAGTTGAGCTGCGCTTCCTGGATCCCCTGGCGCCCGAGCAAGAGGCCGCCCTCGCGGAGCTGGGCACGGTGCTGGAGGCCCGCAACGGCCTCTACGACCTGGAGCTGACGGTCGCGGACCCCGCCGCGGCCTTCCGCTGGGCCCAGGCCCAGGGGGCCACCCTCATCCAGCTCACGCCCCGCCACGACCGTCTGGATGAGGTGCTGCTCCGTGCGCTGCATGGGGATGCCACATCCATGGGGGGGAACTGACATGCCCATCTACGCCCCCACCCTGCCCCCCGCCCCGGACCTGTCGCTGGGCCAGCCTCCGGTGCTGGTGCTCATGCGCTTCGACCTGGCCCGCCTCTGGCGCCAGAAGATCGGCCGCTTCTTCGGCTTCGGCTTCCTGGCCCTCCTGCTCTTCAAGGTGGGGCGCATCTATGTCGGCCACCTGCTGCAGACCAACGCAGCCCTGCGCCCCATGAAGGACTTCGCCCAGAGCATCCTCACCCAGGGAGCCTCCTTCCAGGCGGACCTCCTGAACCCCGCCAGCTACCTGCTCTGGTTCCTGGTGGCCTTGGTGGGCGGGGGCCTGGTGGCCCGGGACACCCTCTACCGGGTGCGCCCCCTCATCTATGCCCACCCCGTGTCCCCCCGGGACTACCTGCTGGCGAAGCTCGGCTTTGCGGCGGGCCTGCCCTTCCTGGTCCTGCTGCCCTTCGTCATCCTGCCCTGGCTCATGTCCCTGCTCCTGGCGGGGCTGGACGGGCCGGTGTGGGTCACCGCCCCCCTGCGGCTGCTGCCGGCCATGGCCATCAGCTCGGCCCTCATGGGTGCCCTGGCGGTGGGGGCCTCCAGCCTGGCGGCCACACCCCGTGCGGGGGTGAGCTGGGTGCTGGGCAGTGTGCTGGGTGCCGGGGCCCTGGCGGGCCTGCTGCGGGGCATGACCGGCATCGCCGCGGTGGATGCCCTCAACCCCATCTTGTTGGCGGAGGCCTGGCCCCAGCTGCTGGTGGGGGTGGAGCGGCCCCTTGTGGCGTGGCTGCCGGCTCTGGTCGGAACCGCCCTCCACATGGCCCTGTGGATCACCCTCGCGGTCCGCCGGACCCGCCCCTCTGAGGCGATTCTCTGATGATCAGCCTCGACCGCGCCTCCCTCCGCTACGGGCCCATCCTTGGCCTCAGCCCCACCTCCTTCGAGCTGCCGGAAGGCGGTGGCATCACCGGCCTGCTGGGCCCCAACGGGGCGGGGAAGTCCTCCCTGATCCAGCTGCTCGCGGGTCTGCTGCCCCCCTCGGGTGGCGAGGTCCGGGTCTTCGGCCAGGCGCCCTTCCGCAACCCCGCCGTGCTGGCCCGTCTGGGCCTGGTACCCGAAGGGGACCGCATGCCCTCGGGCCTGCGCGCCGATCGCTGGCTGCGGATGATGGGCCAGCTGTCCGGTCTTCCCGCCGCGGACCTGCCGGCCGCCCAGGCCCGGGTCCTGGCCACCGTGGGCATGGCCGACCGCGCCCACCTGCCCTTCGCCCGCATGTCCAAGGGCATGCGCCAGCGCATCCGCCTGGCCCAGGCCCTCCTGCATGGGCCGGACCTGCTCATCCTCGATGAACCCTTCAACGGCCTGGACCCCGAGGCTCGCCTCGTCCTCATGGACCTGCTGCGGACCCTGGCGGACGGCGGCGTCCGGGTGCTGGTCTCCAGCCACATCCTGGGGGAGATCGCCCAGCTCACGGACCGCATCCTGCTCCTGTTCCGGGGCCGCCTGTTGGCGGAGGGCTCGGTGCCCGAGATCCGGCAGCTGCTGGACCGCCACCCGGTGGAGCTGCGCCTCGTGGGTGAGCCCCTGGCCCTGGCCCGGTGGGCTGTGGAGCAGCCGGAGCTGGCGGTGCTGCGGGTGGAAGAGGAGGGCGTGGTGATCTCCGTGCGTTCTCCCCGGGAGATCCTGCCCCGTCTGCAGGCGGCTGTCGCTGCGGGCACCATCCCGGTGCGGTCCCTGGATCCCCTGGACCTCAACCTCGATGCGGTGTTCCAGTACTTAACGAAGGACCATGCATGAGCGCCGCACCTTCTCCTCTCGCCACGATCCGGGCCACGGCGCTGGGCTATGCGCCCCGCCTCCTGCAGGGCCGCGGCTGGTCCCTGGCGGCCCTGGTGGCTGTGCCCGTCGGGCTCAGCTTGGTCATCGCGGCCATCGGCCGCTTGAAGGGCATCGAGTCCCATCCCGCCGAGGCCCTGCGGATCTTCCACGACGGCCTGGCCAAGGTGATGCTGCCCATCATGGCCCTGGTGGCGGCCCCGGCGGGCATCCGCGAGGATCTGGAGCAGCGCACCCTCCCCCTGCTGCTGGTGCGCCCGGCGCCCGCCTGGGCCCTGCCCCTGGGCAAGGGCCTGCCCTGGTTCCTGTGGGGCGCCCTCTGGCTGGTGGTGGGCGTCCTGGCCCTCCAGTCCCTGGGGGGCGATCCCAGTCAGCTGCTGGGCCGGATCCTGGCCATGGTCGGGGCCTGGTGGGGTGAGCTGGCCCTGCTGACCTTGGTGGGCCTTGTGTTCAAGCGGGGCACCCTCTGGGGCGCTCTGTACTTCTTCATCTGGGAACCCCTGGTGCGGGTCTTCCCACCCTTCCTCCAGCGCCTCACCTTCACCCACCACATCGAGAGCCTGGCGGGCAGCCGCGCCACGGACGTGAAGGTCCAGCAGATGCTGGCCCAGGAGCAGGTGAGCACCCACCCGGTGCTCGCCTTCCTGATCCTCATCGCCTTCGGGGCCTTGTGCTGGGCCCTGGCCGGCTGGCAGCTCCACCGCACCCCCGTCGGCCTCGCCGGCAGCGAATCCGAAGGCTGAAGCGGCCAGAAAAGAGCCAAGGATTCACCACCAAGACACCAAGGCACCAAGAAAGGCCAAACAAAAGCAGTTCTTGGTGTCTTGGTGCCTTGGTGGCGAGCTTTTTTTGACGGCAACCCGAAGGGGCCTACGGCACGAGGATGAGCGCCCCGGTGGTGGCTCTGGACTCGATGAGGGTGTGGGCTGCTGCGGCTTCCCGCAGGGGGATCTGGGCGTGGATGCGGGCGGTGAGGATGCCCTGGAGGTGGGCGTCCCAGACGTCTTTTGAGGCAGCCCGCAGGGCCTCGGGGGTGGCCACGTGGTTGAAGAAGGTGGGCCGCTGCACCGCCAGGGAACCGCGCTTGGCCAGCTCCGCCAGCTCCACCGGCGGCTGGGGGCCGCTGGCCCGACCAAAGGCGGCCAGCAGGCCGAAGGGCGCCAGGCTATTCAGGGAGGCCTCCCAGGTGTCTTTCCCGGTGGAGTCAAAGGAGGTGCCGACGCCAGCGCCGCCGGTGATGCGCTTGACCTCGGCAGGGATGCCTTCGTAGGAACCGCCCCGGGGCACCACCAGCACGGCCTCGGCGCCCTCGGCCTCCACGGCCTTGGCCTTCTCCGGGGTGCTCACCACGCCGATGACGCGGCCCCCTTCGTGGGCCAGCCAGCGGGTGAGCAGCAGGCCGACGCCGCCCGCCGCCGCATGGACCAGGGCCCAGGGGCCGTTGTCCCGTCGCCAGACCCGGCGGATCAGCATGTGGGTGGTGAGGCCCTTGAAGAGCAGGGCCGCCGCCGCCTCGTCCGTTACCCCATCGGGCAGGGGCACCAGGCGGTGGGCGGCGTAATTCCGGGCCTCCGCATAGGCGCCGGTGGGGCCGTCCACATAGGCCACCCGCTGGCCCACGGCGAGGCCGGTGACGCCCTCGCCCAGGGCCTCCACCACCCCGGCAGCCTCAAAGCCCGGCGCTCCTGGCAGGGGCACGGGGTAGGCACCACTGCGCTGGTAGACGTCGATGTAGTTGATGCCGATGGCGGTGTGCCGGACCCGGGCCTCGCCTGGGCCGGGGTCGGCAAGGGGAGCTTCCACCCACTGCAGGACCTCGGGTCCTCCGGTTACGGCGTATTGGATGCGATGGTTCACGGGTGCCTCCCAGGTCTGCAGTCTGCGGCAAATTCAGCCCAGGATCCATGGGCCTTGCCGGGTCAGGCGCTTCAGGAATCTGGCGGAACAAGGCCCGGCGG
>SESE01000207.1_pt1 | contig 25877 bp, 19 predicted proteins | sample 3171371 | NCBI WGS metagenome assembly SESE01 (sample SAMN06051881, study PRJNA518727) | freshwater metagenome | biome: subpolar coniferous forest; feature: holomictic lake; material: water; isolation source: holomictic Lake 442, 13 m depth | place: Canada: near Kenora, Ontario | collected... | reverse complement strand
CGCGGGCAGCGGCGGCGAGGCACGCGGCTGCCAGGGGGGCCTATCTCCCGACGGTGGAACTGATGGGTACGTACACGCGCACCGGCGCGCCGTTTCAGGATGCATCCTCCTCCTACGGACCCGCGGTCAGCCTGAGTTACCTGGTGTTTGACCTTGGCGGGCGCGGCGCGAAGGTTGACTCGCTTCGCCAGTCCCTTGCCGCGGCCGATCTGGAGCATGCGGCCGCGATGCGCTATGTGGTCCTTTCGGTGGAGAAGGCCTGTTTCAGGTATCTTGCCGCGAAGGCAATGCTCGTCTCGCTGCAGGCCGGCCAGCGCGAGGCTCAGGCGCATCTCGATGTTGCCAGTGAGCGGCACAAGGCCGGACTCGGCACCGTGGCGGATGTGCTGAAGGCGAAGGCATCCCTGTCGCGCACACAGCTTGATCTCCAATCAGCCGAGGGCGACCTTTCCGTCACCCGCGGTGCGTTGGCCCTTGCGATGGGGCTGGCGGCCAACACCGGTTACGATCTTGGCGAAGGCGTTGGTGACATACCGGTGAGGCCCGTCACGGGGGAGGTTGAAGGGATGATCGAGATGGCGGTGAGCAATCGGGCCGATCTTGCCGCGGCGAGGGCGCGGGTTCTTGCCGGCGAGGCTCACGTGGCCGAGGTCCGCAGCCGGAACCTTCCATCGCTCTCGGCTGCGGGCAGGTATGGCAGGGCATATGTTGACGGCACCGGCAATGACGACAGCTACGAAGGCGGCCTGGTGCTGAGCGTGCCGCTCTTCAGCGGGTTGTCCGGCGTCAACGAGGTTGAGGAGGCCAGGTTTCTGGCCATGTCGCAGCAGGAGCGCGCAAAGGCGATGGAGCAGCAGGTGGTCTATCAGGTCTTCAGCGCCTACTTCAGCCTGCAGACGGCGGCCCGGCGCACTGAAACCGCGGGCGACATGCTCGCAAGCGCCAGCCAGGCCCATGACGCGGCAATGGCTCTCTACAAGCAGGGGCTCGTGACAATGACTGACGTGCTTTCAGCGCAGAGCCTGCTGGCCGACGCCAGGGCGCAGCAGATATCGGCCCGCTTCGCGTGGCTTGTATCCCTGGCTCAACTTGCCCACGATGTCGGAGGGACCGATGCAGGCAAGGACAACCCGTTCAGTTTCAATAATCAGTCCGCGGGAGAAGGAAGATGACAGACACTCGTCACATGAAGAGCGGGGCGGCGGTGTGTCGTTGCCGCATGTTTGTAGCGACCGGTGCGCTTGCCGCGCTGGTGTTTGCCGGATGCGGCGGCAACGGCAACGGCGGCGGGAAAGCCGGCCCCAAGGCCGGACCAGTCCCGGTGCGTACCGCCCTTGTCGAGGAAAGATCATCCGATGTGACGGTCAAGGCCGTTGGTACAGTCGAGCCTGTGCAGACGGTGGCGGTCCGGTCGCAGGTGGGTGGAATACTTGCGAAGATCGGCTTCAAAGAGGGCGACGATGTCACGGTCGGAACGGTGCTGTTTGAGATCGATCCGCGCACTTTCCAGGCCGAGCTGAAGCGGGCTGAGGCCGCGGTTGCCCGCGACGAGGCACAGTTGGCCAACGCAGAGCGCCAGGCGAGGCGCTACGAGGAGCTGATATCTAAGGACTTCGTGGCGAAGTCCCAATACGAGGAAATCATGACCGGCGTGGAAGTGCTCAGGGCCACAGTCAGGGTGGACAGGGAGACAGCCGAGGCTGCCCGCCTTCAGCTGGAACGCTCTTCCATAGTTGCGCCCTTCACCGGCCGGACCGGTGCGCTCCTGGTGCACGCCGGAGATCTCGTGAAGGCAAATGACGTGCCGCTCGTACAGATCAACCAGATCAAACCGATACTTGTTCGCTTTGCCGTCCCCGCCTCGAATCTTCCCGAGATCAGGCGGCGCATGGCAGTGGCCCCGCTGACGGCAAGGGTGAGCCGGCCTGAGGAGCCAGGCCGCGCGCATGAAGGAGCGCTGTGCTTTGTGGACAACGCGGTCGATGCCGACACTGGAACTATCCTGCTCAAGGCGCGTTTTGACAACGAGGATAACGTACTGTGGCCGGGGCAGTTCATGGATGTCACACTGGTGACGGAAACCGAGCCGAAGGCGCTCACGGCGCCCTCCGCCGCTATCCAGACCGGGCAAGATGGCCTCTATGTCTTTATGGTGAGGAAGGATATGTCGGCCGAGAGACGGCCGGTGACGGTTCTCAGGACAGTGGACGGCACGGTCGTCATCGGCGGCGGCCTGGCGGCCGGCGATGAGATTGTCGTCGACGGACAGGTGCGGCTGGTTCCCGGATCCAAGGTTGAAATCATCAAAGAGAGAAAATGAGCATCTTCATCAAGCGGTTTGTCATGACCACCCTGATCATGGCAGCCATTCTGCTTTTTGGCGTAATGAGCTACAACCGGCTTCCGGTCAGCGACCTGCCGGCGATCGACTTCCCCACAATCCAGGTCTCAGCCAGCCTGCCGGGGGCGAGTCCCGAAACCATGGCTGCAGCTGTGGCGACTCCGCTCGAGAAGCAGTTCACGACAATTCCCGGGCTGGATTCCATGACGTCGAGCAGCGGGCAGGGCAGGTCGCAGATCACGCTGCAGTTCACCCTTGATCGAGACATAGATGCCGCTGCACAGGACGTCCAGGCGGCGATTTCAGCCGTTCAGCGGCGGCTGCCGCGCGATATGCCGAGTCCACCCTCGTACCAGAAGGTCAACCCGGCTGATCAGCCTGTGCTGATGCTTGCCCTGACTTCACCGACGCTGCCTCTCTCCGCCCTGGATGAATATGGCAACACCATAATCGCGCCCAGGATATCCACCATCGAGGGGGTTGCGCAGGTTCAGGTCTATGGCGGCCAGACTTACGCGGTCCGCATCCAGCTTGATCCCAGGGAGCTTGCCGCCCGCGGCCTTGGGATTGACCAGGTGATCAGCGCGGTCCAGAACAACAACGTCAACCTGCCGACCGGCACCCTGTGGGGGCCGGATCGGACCGTCAGTGTCGAGGCCGACGGCCAGTTGAGCGACGCCGCGGGATTCAGGGAGATAACCGTGGCGTACCGGAACGGCGCTCCGGTGAAGCTTGGCGAGCTCGGGCGGGTCGTTGACAGCGTACAGAACAACCGTGTCGCGGCGTGGTTCAATGATTCCAGGGCTATCATGCTTGCCATTCAGCGGCAGCCAGGAATGAACACGGTCAAGGTTGTCGAGTCCGTGAAGGCGCTGCTCCCCCTCTTCGCGCAGCAGCTTCCGGCCTCGGTGAGGCTTGAGGTGATGGTCGATCGTTCCGAATCGATCCGGGAGTCGGTCCATGATGTGAAGTTCAGCCTGGTGCTTGCCCTCGCCCTGGTGGTCATGGTCATCTTCGTCTTCCTCCGTAATGTGTCGGCAACGATCATTCCCAGCATGGCCCTGCCAATGTCCATCATCGGTACGTTTTCGGTGATGTACCTGCTGGGATTCAGCATCGACAACCTGTCCCTGATGGCCATGACCCTGGCGACGGGATTCGTCGTGGACGATGCGGTTGTGATGCTCGAGAACATTGTCAGGCACAGGGAGATGGGCAAGGGTGCGTACCAGGCGGCGGTTGACGGCGCGAGGGAGGTTGGGTTCACAATCGTCTCGATGACCTTCTCACTGATCGCAGTTTTCATTCCGCTCCTGTTCATGGGTGGCATTATCGGGCGGCTCTTCCACGAGTTTGCGGTGACGATCAGTGTGGCGATCCTCGTGTCCGGGTTTGTTTCGCTTTCGCTTACCCCGATGATGGCCAGCCGGTTCCTGGCGCGCTCGAAGGAGGCGCACCACGGCCGAGTCTACTGGGCGACGGAGACCGTCTACCAGTGGTTCCTCAACCTTTACAAGGTGTCGCTGGCCTCGGTGATGAGGCACCGTCCTGCCGCGGTGCTGCTGTCGGTTCTTGTGCTCGTAGGCACCGTCTTTGCGCTCTGGAAGATGCCCAAGGGCTTCCTTGCGAACGACGATGTGGGCTTCCTGTTCGGCACGACCGAGGCGGCTGAGGGAACATCCTTTGATGCCATGGTCCGGTACCAGAAGGCGGCGGCTGAGATAGTGGCCGCGGATACCAACAACGTTGAGGCGTATATGTCGTCGGTTGGATCAGGCGGGATGGGCGGTCCAGCCAACCAGGGCCGGATGTTCATACGGCTCAAGCCGGCGAAGGAACGCCGGATGAGCGCGGACGAGGTGATGCAGGCGCTCCGTCCGCGGCTTGCCGGGATACCCGGGTTCAAGGTGTTCCTGTCGAGTCCTCCGGCGATCAATATCGGTGGCCGGCACGGGGTGTCACAGTACCAGTACACGCTTCAGTGCCCGGATCTGGAAGTGCTCTACGGCAACGCTCCCAAGCTTGAGGCGCGGATGCTGGGTATGCCGGAACTGATGGATGTTAGCAGCGATCTCCGCCTGACCAACCCCGAGGCAAACGTCAACATCAAGCGAGATGTGGCCGACTCCCTCGGGATCTCCGCCCAGCAGATCGAGGAGGCGCTTTACAGTGCGTACGGCTCCAGGCAGATCTCGACCATCCTCGCTCCTAACAACCAGTACGATGTCATTCTCGAGATGCTGCCGGAGTTCCAGAGCGACCCGTCGGCGCTCCGGCTTCTCCACCTGCGCTCGGCGAAGGGGGGGCTTGTGCCGTTGGATGCCCTGACAACCATAACCCAGGGATCCGGGCCTCTCACAATCAACCACCAGGGGCAGATTCCATCGGTCACGATTTCATTCAACCTCGCCCCCGGTGTTCCGCTCAGCAGGGGGGTTGAGGCTATCGAGAAGGCGGCGAGGGAGACGCTGCCAACCTCGATCACTCCAGGGTTTGCCGGAACGGCCCAGGCCTTCAAGGCGTCCATGGTGACCATGCCGGTTCTGCTCATCCTCGCCATCCTCGTCGTCTACATGATCCTCGGGATCCTCTACGAGAGCTTCATTCATCCGATAACGATCCTCACTGGATTGCCGTTCGCCATTTTCGGCGCGCTCGCGACGCTCTGGCTTTTCAACGTTGAACTGGGCCTGTACGGGATTGTCGGTATCATCATGCTGCTCGGGGTTGTGAAGAAGAACGCGATCATGATGATCGACTTCGCTCTCGACGCCCAGCGCAGGGAAGGGAAGGGCGCTCAGGACGCGATTCTCCAGGCGTGCAGCATCAGGTTCCGTCCGATCATGATGACGACCCTTGCCGCGCTCTTCGCCACGCTGCCAATAGCACTGGGCACCGGCGCCGGGGCGACGTCCCGGCGCCCGCTCGGGTTAGCGGTTGTCGGAGGCTTGCTGTTCTCTCAGATTATTACGCTCTATGTCACTCCCGTGTTCTACACCTATTTTGACTCGCTTCAGCACTGGCTGGGGCGCCAGTTCAGGCGTGGTGGAGTCACCCAGGGAACTGCCTCGGGCGGAGAAGCCATCCCGCCGGCCGGGTAGCCAGTCACATTGGCTTCGCCGGCTGTCGGTGCATTACAATCGAAACGCCAATAGTGTGTGGGCGGTTCCCGTGAACCCGCCAGTGCGGTGGCCGCCGGAGGTATGCAGCAGCAGGTCCTTCTGACTTGCTTTTGCCGGGCTTTGATCGAACAATGACGCCAATATGAAACGCACGGAAGCAACCCGACCCGGCGATCTAGACAAGGTATCACGGAAAATCGACTTTGAGGCTATCGTCGCCAATTCCCCGGAGGCGATCATCGTCGAGGATGGTTCCGGCCGGATCAAGTATGCCAACCGTGCGACCCTGGAGATGTTCGGCTGCGGCATCGAAGAACTACGGACCGTGAAGAACGCGATCGCTCTTCTCATTCCCGATGGGGCCGCCCGCAGACCAGTGCTAGCCGGATGGAAGAAGGACAAGGCATCCGGGGCAAAGTCGCCACTCTCTTTCTCCGGCACTACCAAGTCGGGCCGACAGGTGAGGTTCTGCTCCCGCTGCTGTCATCTGCCCGGTGGTGATGTTGTGACTACCATGCAGGATCTCTCCGGGATTGGGCTGACAGAGGGGCGCTTCTGCGCGATTCTGGACAACGCGCCCATGCCGGCCGCCATTGTGAATATGAATGGCAGGATAGAGTACTTCAACGCAAAGGTGTTTGAGGCGTTCGGCTATACCCCGCAGGAAATCCCGACAATGGAGAAATGGCGGCTCCGTGCGTATCCCGACAGGAATTACCGTGATGAAGTCAGGAAGAGATGGGATGGCCTTGTCACCAACGCAAGGGCAAACGGACGCGGAATCGAGGCCAGCGAGTACATTGTCACCTGCAAGGATAAATCTGTGAAGACAATGCTGATCTTCGGCGCACCCATGGCAGGGAAGATGGTTATGATGTTCCAGGACATCACGCCCAGGAAAGAGGCGCAGGAGACTTTTCGAAATCTCGCCGAGCAGTCGCCAAGCATGATCTTCATCAACCAGAGAGGCCGGGTTGTCTTTGCGAACAAGAAGTGTGAAGAGACCATGGGTTATACCTGCGCGGAGATCTGCTCGCCGGGTTTCAACTTCATGAACCTGATTGCCCCGGAATGCCACGCATTGACTAAACGAGCTTTCAAAACGCATTCAATGGGCAGGGATGTGTCGGCCTATAAGTACACGATCCTCACCAGAGCGAAACAGCGAATTCCAGCCGTGATCAGCACGAAGCTCATTCTCTACGAGGGCCAGCGGGCGATTCTGGGGGTGGTCACGGACGTGTCTGCCCTCAAACATGCGGAAGAGAAGCTTGGTGACGCCGCCGGCAAACTTCGTGAACAGAAGAAGGAATTGGAAGGGAAGAATGCAGCGCTCAAGGAGGTTCTGGCCCAGATAGAGACGGAGAAGCTGGAGATCAAGCAGCAAGTCGCGGCCAATGCCACGAAGTTCATTGTTCCGATTGTGCAGAAGATGAGGCAGAAGGCGGGGCCGATGGAAAGGTTGCAGTGCGACCTGCTGCTGGGCAGCGTGGAAGAGCTCACGTCCCGCTTCGGTATCAACCTTGGTGGTGGCTCGACCGCCTTGTCGGCCAGGGAGATGGAAGTCTGCAATATGATCAAGAACGGGATGTCCAGCAAGGAGGTCGCCCAGTCGCTAATGATTTCCCTGCGCACGGTGGATACGTTCCGCAACCGCATCCGCAGGAAACTCGGAGTCGCCAACAAGGACGTCAACCTCTTTGCCCATCTGCAGACGCTAACCTAGTGCCTGCCGTTAGTAGGTCAGTATCTCCAGCCACTGCCCGGAGTTCTTTCCCGGCTTCCAGCCATTCTTTCCGTCCCTGGTGATGATGTGAAGGCCGTTGGCGCCGAGTGCCTCCGTGTCGACGCTGAGTACACAGGCCTTCTTGCCGGCGAGAGCGCTTCCCTCCTTTTCGGTGGCGTTCCGTCCCGACAGCGGCACGCCGTTGGCCGTACAGCAGATAACCATCACCCCGTTGCTGAATGCCTCCCCCTCCCAGAGCGACGGATACCTGCGGAAGAAATCAAGCTGTGCTGGTGTTGCCACCGCCATTTCAAACGCCTTGGGCAGTGAGCGAATATGTTCACGAAAGCTGAAGTTGTTATCGAGCCGGTGGGCTGCGAACACCCCCAGTGGATCAATTGCCAGCAGGTTCCAGCCATTGTAGATTCCGTGGTCGGGCTTCAGGCGCTTGCCGAGAAACCACTGCCTGAACCTGGAATTGGCGATGAGCCCCATCTCGAAATGCAGGTGGCCCCGCGAGACGGGGATGATCGATGCGGGGGTGCTGCCCATTCTTCCCAGCACTTGTCCGGCCTCTACTCTCTGCCCGGCGCTCAATCCGGCCGTGGCTTCGGCAAGATGTGCGTACAGAGTGTACACCTCGCCGATGGGATCGTCGTGTATGAGCACCACATAGATGCCATAGTTCGAGTTGCCGGGGGCCCTGCTGACGTGGCCGACCACGCCTGCGGCAACAGCCCGGACCGGGTCCAGCGGGCGTGAGCGCCTGTCTCTTTGCGTGGCGGCTATGTCAATGCCCTCATGGAACTTGCCGGTCCTGACGGATCCATAGCGGCCTGATTCGGCGCGGCCCGATGCCGTCGGCTGGAACACGCCGGTACCGTCGTGGCTGAGCAGCTTGTCCTGTGGGGTAGGGTAGACCAGGCCGTGGAACGGTGGTGGTGGCGGTGGAGGCGGTGTAACTGCCCTTATCCGCGGGGTTGTGCGGTCGGCTGGCTGCGTCGCTGCCCTGGTCTGGATGAGCGGCTCAAGAACCAGTATGGTCACAATGGCGGCTGAGGCACCGGCGGCAATGAGGATGACCCATGTAAGCCAGGACTGCCCTTTCCGCCTGCTTTTCATTTTCTTGAGCATCGTAGAGCTTTCTCCGGGGCCCGGCCTCAAGGCCGTCACCATGCGTTGAAAGGCGGACACAATACCAGCTCGCACGAATCTGGCAATGCCGATGTGGCGTCGATCCTGGTTGTCGATCCTGCCTGTCGCCGGGAGCGTGAAGGGCATGTCTGAGGATTGGATTGGAGAAACGTGGCCGGATGGTGTAGCTTCGCAGCTTCGACAGGTGCGGGATCCGGCTACGCTGCCGTTCCGGGCCCGGAGTGGTGCCAATCGTGGAACAGGGGGAATCCAGATCATGATGAGGATCTTGCGGGCTGTTGTGGTCGTGTGCGGAGTCGTGTTTACGCTTCCGGGCTGTCTGACACCGTCGACCGGCGGTATCACCCAGGTCGCCACCATTGACGCGCTGCTCACCGGTGTGTACGACGGGCACATATCCTTGGAGACGTTGCGCCGGTATGGCGATTTCGGGATCGGGACGTTCGAGGCGCTGGACGGCGAGATGATCCTTCTGGGCGGCAAGTTCTACCAGGTGCGTGCCGACGGCAAGGTGTACCGGCCTGACCTCTCGGTGAAAACACCTTTCGCGAGCGTGACGAGATTTGCCGCCGATCACAGTGAAATCATTGAGAAACCGGTGGACATGAAGGCGCTCGAGGCGCGGGTCGACGCCATGGTTCCGCAGCAGAACCGTTTCTGTGCATTCATGGTGCGCGGTGCCTTCAACAGCGTCCGAACGCGGAGTGTGCCAGCGCAGATGAAACCCTATCCGCCGCTTGCCGAGGTTACAAAGACCCAGCCGGTGTTCTCCCTTGCCAATGTGCGCGGCACGCTTGTTGGTTTCAGGTGTCCTCCGTTTGTGAAGGGTGTGAATGTGCCGGGTTATCACATCCACTTCCTTGCCGACGACCTTTCGGCCGGCGGGCATGTGCTTGATTTCGAGCTCGCGGCCGGGGTTCTGGAGGCCGATACCGTGCATGAGTGGCTGCACCTCTATCTGCCGCAGGAAAACGAGGCGTTTGGCGTGTCGGATCTCTCGAAAGACCGCTCTGAGGATCTCCGTGCGGTTGAGAAGGGCGGCGGAACGCCGCGCTAGGCTAGTGCTTCCTGTCTGTGTTCCAGGGCGGCACTTCAGGCATGAGGCTGTTGAAGAACGCTATCAACGTTCTCTCGTATTCTTCGATGTATGTTCCATTGAGGAACTTATCGTACGCCTCGGAGTGAAACACACGCCACGATTCCTCCTCGTGCCCCGGGTTTATGGGGTAGAAGAGCGCCTTGTTGGCGCGGGCCGCGGCGAGGTCGCCCGGGGCGTCGCCGATCATCAGCACGCGCCGTGGCGAGTAGCGGTTCTTTGTCGCCATGGTGATGTGCTCTGTCTTTGTCCCGAGTTCCTGCCCGGCGATTACCGTCACGAAGCGGTCGATTCCATTTGCCTTCCATTCCCTGGCCAGCGCTTCCTCAGGCGTCTGGGAGATGACAATCATGTCCGAGGAGACGGACATCTTCTCCAGGCTTTCGATCACCCACTTGAACGGCGGCAGGCGTTTGACGGTCTTCTCGATGTTGACGTTGACCTGTCTGCTCCATTCCAGCACCTGCCGCAGCTCTGCGCTGCCTGTCTTGTCCGCCTCCGTCTGCAGGGTCGCATCGCTGAGGACCATTCCGGAGTCGACACACCGCCTCAGGTCAGGCAATGCCGGGACATCCAGACCGGAGGCCTTTACCTCGGGCCTTTGCCTGAGCAGGTCGAAGGTCATCAGTAGTGACGGGAACCTGTTGCGGCCGCGCCATCTGGAGTGGAGATTCACGAATTCGGCGCATTCGCGCAGTTCTTTAGCCAGTGTTTCAAGGCCCCACGACCTGATGATCTCCGGGTGGAAGCAGAGCTTCTGCTTGATCTCCATGGTCGGGAAGACGCATCCGTCGGAATCGATCCCGACAAAGGAATCGTGCCGCGGCATGAAGTTACGCAGTACGTCCTTGGACGAGGCGCTCATTGTTCAGTCCGTTTCTTCGTTCAGGCAGAGCCTTCACACAACGTAGGCCGTAGAGGCCGTTGCTCCGCCGTGGCCTGTCCAGTCGGTGTGGAAGAATTCGCCGCGAGGCTTGTCGATGCGTTCGTAAGTGTGTGCCCCGAAGTAGTCCCGCTGCGCCTGTAGAAGGTTCGCAGGCAGGCGCTCACAGCGGTATGCGTCGTAGTAGCTTAATGCCGAGGCCATGGATGGTACCGGTATGCCAAGGTCCACCGCCATCTTTATCACATTGCGCCACGGTCGCTGGGACTTGTTGACCACCTTCTTGAAATAGGGGTCCAGCAGCAGGTTGGCCAACCCGGGTCGCTTCGTGAAGCCCTCCTTGATCTTGTCCAGGAACTGTGCGCGTATGATGCAGCCGGCGCGCCACAGCAGGGCAATTTCGCCGTAGTTCAGGTTCCACTTGTTCTCTTCCGACGCCGCCCGCAGGAGTTGGAATCCCTGGGCATATGAGCATATCTTTGAGGCGTAGAGGGCATCGTGAAGCTGCGCGATGAAGGCGGTCCTGTCCTTGCGGAAAGTCTTGCGCAGGCCCCTGAGCTGGGTGCTTGCCGCAACCCGCTCGTCCTTGAGCGCCGAAATGCACCGGGAGAACACCGCCTCGGCAATCTGCGGGATCGGCATTCCGAGGTCCAGGCCGGCCTGGGATGTCCACTTGCCGGTGCCCTTCTGGCCGGCTGTATCCAGGATGACGTCTACGGTCGGCTTGCCGGTGTCCGGATCCTTCACGCCAAGTATGTCTGCCGTGATCCCGATCAGGTATGAGTCCAGAACCCCCTTGTTCCACTCGGCGAATACTGCCTGCATCTCGGCGGCGGTCATCCCCAACCCGGCCGACATCAGGTGGTAGGTCTCACAGATCAACTGCATGTCGCCGTATTCGATGCCGTTGTGGACCATCTTGACGAAGTGCCCGGCGCCTTCCGGGCCGATCCATTCGCAGCACGGTGTGCCGTCCGGAACTCGCGCGGCAATTGCCTGGAAGATCGGCTTGACGTGCGGCCATGCTTCCGGATTTCCGCCGGGCATGATGGAGGGGCCCTTCAGTGCGCCTTCCTCGCCGCCCGACACACCCGTTCCAACATAGAGGATGCCCTTTGAGCTGAGGTACCTGGTGCGCCGGGTGGTGTCGGGGAAGTGGCTGTTGCCGCCGTCTATGAGGATGTCTCCCTTTGAGAGGAGCGGAAGGATCTGCTCGATGAACTCATCCACGGGCTTGCCGGCCTTCACCATCAGCATGATCTTCCTGGGTGACTTCAGGTTTGCGACCAGATCCTCGACGCTGTGGCACCCGATGAGCTTCAGGCCTTTTCCCCTGCCGTTGATGAAATCGTCAACCTTGCTGACGGTACGGTTGTAGCAGGCCACGGTGAAGCCGCGGCTCTCCATGTTCAGGATGAGGTTCTCGCCCATTACCGCCAGTCCCACGAGCGCGATATCTGCCGTTGGTGCCATTGAGTTATCCCCCTTGATGTTGCGCGTTTCCGCCGGTGTTTCAGTCTATCCGCAGCGTGGCCATTGATTCCTCGATCTGGTCGCGCGCGGCCGACACTGCGTCCTCGATTCCCCAGCATTCATACGTGTAGACGAAGTCCCTGTTGGCAAAAACGGCGACCATGTACAGGTATGTCCTGTCGGTGATCTTTCTCGTCGCCGTGAAAAGCCTGCCCCTGGCGTTCTTGTAGCCTGACACGGTCTTTTCTTCGTCGACAGTAAGGGCCTTGGCGGTAGACAGCCACCGGCGTACCACCGGCGACCAGAACTCGAGTGAGCCGTTCTCAAAGTTCGCGTGGCGGCTGACGAGCACAACAACGTTCTCTCCCGAGAGAGCGCGTACGCTGTCCGGCTTCTGGTCCGCCTTCACGTAGTTGGCAGGACACTCAAAATGGATCTTGGAGGACGGTTGGCGGGCGGGCTTGTAGAACGGGGTCGGCCCGCTGCCGACATCCGAACCGAGCTGCCTGACCCACTCGAAAGGCGTTTCGCCTGCTGGCCCGACGTCGGGCAGGGGCGTGTCGACTGTGATCTTCAGGAGGGACTGGGCGACGTTGACGGCTGCCTCCTTCGCGCGGCGCTTGAGCTGCTCCGAGGTCTCTGTAACCCGCTGCAATTCCTTCTCCAGCGCCAGAACATCCTGGAGTTTTCCACCCCGCCTCACCAACTCGCACAACCTGAGGCGAACCTCTTCAGTGTTCTTGATGCGAACCTCTAGGTCCGCCACCTCGTCGGAAGTATCCTGGCCGCTCAGTTTGCGACGCTGCACGGTCCCCATTGCCTCGATCTGGCGCATGGCCTCGTCGAATGAGGCTGCCGGTATCCTGATGGTTATCGTGTCCTGCGACAACTCCTGTACGGTGCCCTTCAGGGATGCGGTCATGGTCTTGAGCTGGCCAACGGTTGCGCTGGCGTCGCCTGACGTGATGATGAGCTCGGCGCGACAGGCCATGGCGTTGGCTGCGGCATTCGTGGCGTCCTTCAGCGAGGTTGCCGGTTGCCGGCTCTGCGCCTTTTGCTGGTCAGCCGTGGCCAAGGGCCTGGCTGCCGGTCTAGCGGCCGCCGGGCGTGTGGAAAAGCCCAACCCCCACCGGGTGTTGCAGCCTGTCGTTGAGACAATCAATGCGGCAGCTATCACTGGTATCAGGCGACATTTCATCTGTCTATCTCCTCGACGAGGCGTTGCGCAACCTGCTCACGCGATGTTAATGAAAGCACTCACGGCGCGTGAAACACAATTCATCCGGCATGTTCACTTGCCTGCCACGCACATTGCGCACTGATAATCCGGTTGCCGGAGGCGGATGTCAAACGGAAAGGTGACGCCCTGAATTCCCGCGCCCAACCCGCTTTGCGCCGTTCCATTTTGTTCTGGCGCGACAAGGATGGCTGGGAGTATCGTCTGCGCGTTTACGGGTTGAATGCGGTGGCGGCCAGACGGTCGCACCCTGGTCCGGTGTGCTGACGTGTGTCAGGCTGGTGGTGAAACATGCTGAGTGATTTCCGCAAGGCGTCCGTTCCTGCCGGTGGCGTTCGATTGTACTGGCTGGGCCAGGCAGGCTTCGCCTTCCTCACCGCGGCCGGGCGGCGGGTATTTCTGGATCCGTACCTGTCCGATGCGTGCGAACGGCTGCACGGTTTCAAGCGCCTCTCACTGCCGGCCATCCGGCCGGATGAGGTGGAGGCCGACCTGGTGGTGCTTACCCACGAGCACACCGACCATCTTGATCCTGATGCCATTCCAGTGATAGCGCGCCGCAACCCGGCCTGCCGTTTTGCGGCCCCGTCCGGCTGCACAGCAGGGCTCAAGGCGGCTGGAGTTCCGCCCGCCCGCCGCAAGGTTTTGAAGCCGGACAGCCGGCATGATCTGGGTGACCTGGTGATCCACACTGTGCCGGCCGATCACGGAGACCTCTCCGCCACCGCGCTGGCAATGGTTCTCGACTTCGGCGGGGTCAGGATCATGGTGACCGGCGATACATCCTGGCGGCCGGTTCTGTTCCAGCCGCTCTACGCACTGAAGCCAGATGTCGTGTTGCCGGTGATCAACGGCGTGTTCGGAAACATGAACCATGTCGATGCAGCGAGGCTTGTTTCCGAGGCGAAGCCGCGCATCGCGATTCCGTGCCACTTCTGGACGCTGGCCGAGCAGGGCGGAGGCGATCCATTCGGGTTTATCAACGCCTGCAAGCAGATGTGTCCGGATGTAAAGGCAATGCTCCTCAGGCCCGGCGAAGGGTTTACCGTGGCGCCGGCGGGTCGAAGAACCTGATGCGGGGATCCGAATGAAAAATGCGCATTTCAAGCTCATTGCGTGCAACGTGCTGTGGCGCGAGCTTTGCCACTACGCCGCCGTCTCGGACAACCGCTTCACCTTCGAGTTCCTGTCGTGGGGCTTGCATTCCGAGCCTGACAAGCTTCGGGAGGCGGTGCAGCGGGCTGTTGACGCGACACCGGAAAACACCTGTGACGCCATACTCCTCGGCTATGGTCTCTGCAGCAACGGCCTTTCCGGCATCACGGCCAGGCACACGAGGCTTGTCATATTCCGCGGGCACGACTGCATAACCTGCTTCCTCGGTTCCAAGGAGCGTTATCGCGAGTACTTCGACAGGAATCCCGGCGCCTACTGGTACACGCCGGGCTGGATCGAGAATCATCCGGCACCTGGCAAGGAGCGCTATGACAGCACCTTCAGCCAGTACGCCGCGAAGTATGGCGAGGACAACGCACAATACCTTATGGAGATGGAGCAGGATTGGTTCCGAAACTACAGCACGGCCGCCTATGTCGACCTCGGCATCGGACGTTCCCGCGAGTACGAGGCGTTCACTCGCGAATGCGCCGAGTGGCTCAAGTGGAAGTATGAGAGGCTTCAGGGTGATCCGCGGCTGGTGGAGCGCTTTGTTGCCGGCGATTGGGATCCGCGGGACTTCCTGGTGGTCGAGCCCGGGTACCGTGTCGAACCGAGCCATGATGAAACAGTCGTAAAGGCCGTCAAGTGCGGGGAAGACCGGAAAGGGTGATCATGACAGACGTGAGGGGCAAGCGTGTACTGGTGACGGGCGCAGGAACTGGAATCGGACGCGGGATCGCGCTTGAGTTCGCAAAGGCCGGCGCGGCGGTGGCGGTTCACTATTCTCAAAGCGCGTCCGGGGCTGATGCCACAGTCAGGGAGATCGTCGCCGGTGGAGGCAAGGCCGCGGCGTTCAAGGCGGATTTCAGGGAGATTGCGCCGCTGCAGGCCATGGTGCCGCGGGCGGTTGAGTTCCTTGGCGGCCTTGACGTGCTGGTCAACAGCGCCGGAATAACCATGAACCAGCCAATTGCCAAAACCACAGCGGAGCAGTTCGACACGCTCTATGCGGTGAACGTGCGCGCCCCGTATTTCATGTGCCAGACGGCGCTGCCGGCGCTGGAGAAGAGCCGCGGTGTCGTGATCAATATCTCTTCAATTCACGCACTGGAAGGTTACACCGAGCACTCGGTCTATTCCGGTACCCGCGGTGCGATCATCTCGTTCACCCGCCAGCTCGCCGTGGAGCTCGGCCCGCGTGGAGTCAGGGTTGTAGGCCTGGCACCGGGTGCCGTGCCGGTGCCGAGCCACTTCAAGTCAACGCCCGGCGTGGACAAGGAACAGGCGATCAAGGACTGCGGTAAGGCGATCCCCTGCGGTTTTGCGGGCACCCCGGAAGACATCGGGAGGATCGCGGTGTTCCTGTCATCGGAAGGCGCCCGCTACATTGTGGGCCAGACCATTGTCGCGGATGGCGGGACCACGTCGTGGATGCCATTCGGTGAGCAGTTCAAGGCACCAATGACTGTGAAATTCGGCCAGGGTTATGTGCCGGGCTTGTAGGAGCCGGCTTTGAATGGTAAATCGTTGGACATTGGGGGGCGAAGAAGATGGCGTATGTTTCCACAGGCGAATTGATGATGCGGGCCCGCAAGGCCGGCACGGTTATACCGGCCTTCAACATTCCGTACCTGCCAATGGTGGAACCGGTGGCGAGGGCGCTCAGGGACTGCAACAGCGTGGGGATGATCGTGGTTGCCAGGCTTGAGTGGGAGAAGTTCGAGTCCAGGAGCCTGGAGGCGATACGGGATGAATACAACAAGTTCAAGCTGCCTGCCCACACCCGCCTTCACCTCGACCATGTCCCGGTGATAGACGAGGACGACAAGCGCGTGGACTTCATGGAAATCCTCACCCGCGCCGTCGCCGCCGGCTACGAGTCGATCATGGTCGACGGTTCCCGCCTGCCGCTGGCCGAGAACATCGACTGCACCCGCAAGGCCGTGGAAATGGCGCATGCCGCCAAGGTCCCGGTGGAGGCCGAACTTGGCGCGGTGATGGGGCATGAGGCCGGCCCGCTTCCGCCTTACGAGGAACTGTTTGCCTCCGGCAAGGGTTTTACCGATCCGGTGGAGGCCAGGCGGTTCGTGGCGGAGACCGGGGTCGACTGGTTGTCAGTAGCCATTGGCAACATCCACGGTGCCATTTCCGCGGCGGCCAAGGGCAAGCAGAAGGTGGCGGCCCGGCTCAGCATCGACCAGCTCGACCGCATTCACGGCGCCGCTGGCATCCCGCTGGTGCTTCACGGAGGAACGGGCATCAGGAAAGAATATGTAATGCAGTCGATCAGGCACGGTATTGCGAAGATCAATGTTGCCACGGCGATACGGCAGCCCTACGAACGCATGCTCCCGCAGGGCGTGCGCAGTGCGCAGGCTGCAGTCTATGAGGCCATGCTGACGGTGATCAGGGAAGATCTTGAAGTCCAGGACTCTGCGAAGCGTCTCGAAACGGAGGAATAAGAATGCAAAAGAACAATGTTACGTTTGCGCTGTATTTTGGCAACCGCGGCTTCTTTCCTGAAAAGCTGATCTCGGGCGCCAGGTCTGAACTCAAGTCCATTCTCGGACGGCTTGGTTACAAGACTCTGCTGATGGATGAGTCGTTGACCAAGTACGGGGCGATCGAGGGGACCGACGACGGCATCAAGTACGCGCAGTTCCTTGACAGGAATCGGGGCAAGTACGATGGCGTGATTCTTTGCCTGCCCAACTTCGGGGATGAAACCGGCGCCATTGCCGCCCTGCAGGATTGCGGCGTGCCGATCCTCATCCACGCATATCCCGATGAGCTCGACAAGATGGGGTTCTCGGAGAGGCGTGACGCGTTCTGTGGCAAGTTCTCAGTCATGGACGTGTTCTGCCAGTACGGGCTGCCTTTCACGGCCTTCCAGCCGCACACCGTTGCACCGGCGAGCGAGACGTTTGAAACACAGGTACACCACTTTGCGGCAGTCTGCCGGGTGGTCAATGCCATGCGCCGCATGACGGTTGGTGCAGTGGGCGCCAGAACAACCGCGTTCAAGACGGTTCGTTTTGATGAATTGACGCTCCAGCGGTACGGTATCACCACGGAGGCGCTTGATCTTTCGGAGGTCTTCCTCAGGGTCAATGATGTCAAGAAGAGCGGCGCGCGCTATGCCGCCAAGGCCGAGCGGCTGAAGAATTACACCTGCTGGAAGGGAGTGCCTGCGGAGAAGTTCCAGACACTGACCAGGCTGAGCGTAGTGCTCGACGACATCATTGCCGATTACAAGCTCGACTGTCTGGCGCTGCGCTGCTGGATTGAGCTTGAGAAAGAGCTCGGCGTGTCGCCCTGCGTGCTGCTCAGTGAGCTCAATGACCGCGGCTTCGCCGCTGCCTGCGAACTCGACGTCTGCAACGCGATCCCGATGTATGCGCTCAAACTCGCCTCGCAGCGGCCGGCGACCTGTCTGGACTGGAACAACAACTACGGCGACGATCCCGATAAATGCATCCTGTTCCACTGTGGTCCCGTCCCACAGGGCCTGATGACCGCCAAGGGGCAGGTCATTGACCACCCGATGTTCGCGAAGGCGATGGGCGCCGGTTGCGGGTGGGGCTGCAATGTCGGCCGGATTGCCCCGGCTCCCCTCACTTTCGCCAGCACAAAGACCACGGACGGCAAGCTGTGGTCCTACCTCGGCGAGGGCGAGTTCACGGAGGACAAGATCGCGGATGACTTCTTCGGCTGCGCCGGCGTCGCCCGCATCGACAACCTGCAGGATGTTCTCACGCACGTCGGGCAGGAGGGCTACCGCCACCATGTGAGCGTGACCGCCGGCCACGTTGCCGTACCGGTCCGGGAAGCCTTCACCAAGTATCTCAAGTACGAGACCAAAAGCCTATGAGCCTGCTGGGGATTGACGTCGGGACATCCGGTTGCAAGGCGGCCGCTTTCTCGGCAGACGGCCGGCGACTGGCCATGGCCTCGCGGGAATACCCGACCCTGCATCCCGGTCCCGGGCTGGCGGAGCTCGATAGCAACGATGTCTGGGAGAAGACGCGGGCGGTGATTGCGGAAGTGTGCGCGGCCGTTCGCAATGAACCGGTCACAGCGCTGTGCGTCAGTTCGCTGGGGGAAGCCGTCGTTCCGGTCTCTCGCGACCGGCGGCTTCTTGGCAGCAGCATCCTGAGTTCCGACCCGCGCGGTGCTGAGTACGCGGACACGCTGCGCCGCGAGATCGGCCAGGATGACTTCTACCGCATCAACCCGAACATCCTGGGCCCCCAGTACTCGCTGCCGAAACTCATGTGGTTGCGGGATCATGACCCGAGGCTCTTCGCCGGCGCAGACATGTTCCTGCTTTGGAGTGACGTCGTCAACTTCATGCTCGGCTGCGAGCCGACGTGCAACAACTCGCATGCCAACCGCACGCTCCTGTTCGATCTGGATGCCAACGACTGGTCGGACCGGCTGCTGAAATGGGCGGGGATGGAACGATCTCGCTTCGGCCGCGTTGTCGCCGGCGGCACGGTTGTGGGCACGGTGGCTGATCGGGTCGCGGATGAACTGGGTATGCCACGGGGGGTGACGGTTGTGGCTGGCGGACATGACCAGTGCCCGAACGCACTCGGCTGCGGCTGCATTGAAGCAGGGTCCGCCGTCTGCGGCATCGGCACATACGAATGCCTCACGCCGGTGTTCGCACAGCCGGCGGATCCGTTGTCGATGCTCAGACAGAAGCTCAACATGGAGCACCACGTCCTGCCGGGACTCTATGTCGCGTTCCTGTTCAACCAGTCCGGCAGCCTCGTGCGGTGGTTCCGTGACACGTTTGCCGTCGCAGAGGCAAAGGACGCCGACGTTTACGCGCGCCTGAACGCGGAACTTCCGTCCGAACCTACACGGTTGCTGGTGCTTCCGCACTTTGATCCGCCGCCCTGGCCGGAGTACATCCCGGATACCGCGGGTGCAATTGTCGGGCTGAAGACGGAAACCCGTCGCGGTGAGATTCTCAAGGCCATCATGGAAGGCGCGACGTTCCATTTTGTGGATGGAATAGACGCCCTGCGGCGCATTGGGGTCACCACAGCGGAATTCGTGGCTTCAGGCGGCGGTGCCAGGTCGGATGAGTGGTTGCAGATAAAGGCCGACATCTTCGGGGTTCCGTTCGTACGGCTGCACAATTCAGAGGGCGGACTGGCAGGGGCGGCCATGTTGGCCGGACTTGCCACGGGCGTGTTCAAGGCACCGAAGGACGCTGTTGCGACTTTTGTCCGGCGCGAGCGAGTGTTCGAGCCCGACTCCGCCCGCCACGCCATCTATCGCGAAAAACACGCGCTCTACCGGCAGCTGTTCCCGGCGCTCAGGCCGGTCCTGAACAGATTGTGAGCGGCACACCTTGCCTCGACAGTCCGGTTGCCGCATGCGCTGGATGAGGCGAAGGGTGGCCCGGATCAGCAGGGCAGTACCGGCGGCCACAGCGGCGAGGCGTGTTGCTGAAAGAGAGAACAGCTTTGTGATATTGGGTTCGGCTCTACAGGGGGGGGTGTCACCCAACGTTAGAGCTGTGCGTGAGCAAGCATTCTGGAAAGGTAATCAATCGATGTCGTCACATTCCGCTGCCTTGTCGCCGTGCCTCCGGCGGGCCAGTGACGGCAGGGCCTGGTCTCCTGCCGGTCCGTGGTCGCTCTGGAGAGCCGTCTGTACCGGTTTGTTGCATGGTTCGCTGACGAAGGGGCTTCCGCTGGTGCTTTGTTCCGTTGCGATGGGCCTGGCCGGATGTCGCCATGGCGCGGTCGCAACATCCAGGGAGTCGGCCACTGCTCCTTCTGTACGGGTCACCGTTACCAATCAAGTGCTTCATCCGGTCAGCGACCTGCTGTTCGGGCAATTCATGGAACGTCCCAGTTGGGGCGGGGAGACCGGTCCCGAGGCGGCCCTGCTTCCGGGCACCCGCCGGCTGGACCCTCGCGTCGTGACCATGCTGCGCGATATGCAGATCCCCATTGTCCGTTTCCCAGGCGGTTCCGACGTGGACTACATGGATTGGAGGGACATGGTGACCGACGCCCACGGCGAGGGGGCCGGCCGCCCCGTGAGCCGCAAGAACGACGGAGCGAGCGTGACCAACAATTTCGGCTATGACGAGTATCTCCGTCTGGCTGAGGAGTTGGGATGGAAGACCATCCTGGTCGTCAATCTGCGCGACGGTCTTGCGGGCCTGAAAACACCGGCCGCGGCGGCGGAGCATGCCGCGGCGCTGCTCGCGTATTGCGCCGGAACGGAGTCCACCGTGCCCGAGACCCTGCGGAAATGGCCGCGCCTGCGCGCCGCCAACGGCCATCCCGCCCCCTGCGCGGTCGAGTACCTGCAGATCGGCAATGAAACCTTCTTCATAGGAGGATGGAGCGGCGAGATCATGAAGCAGAAGCATGGCGACAACTGGGTGACCAACTGGGCTGACACAGTGCAGGCCTATGTCAATGCCATGCGCGCCGTCCTGCCGGACGTGAAGATCATCGTCGACCAGATTCCGCTGGAAATCCCGGATGAACTGCAGCGCCGGAAGGTGAAGGTGGATGCGTACGCCTTTCATAACTATTTTCCTTGTTCGGTGAACGCCATCCTGGATGCAGACGGAAAGGCCGCTGACCTTAACAGCGTGTCCCCAAAGGATATGTGGGATGCACTCGTGCACTGTGCAGAGACGGACGAGGAGGGCGTGGCATCATGGCATTATCCCCAGCTTCTCCGCGCGCGCGAGATGGGCTACCGGATCGCCATGACCGAGTGGAACCTGAACGGCTGGATGGCTGATCTGGGAGCGGGGAAAACGTTATGGCCGAGACTCGGGGCCTGCGGGCTGGGTGCGGCGGTCATGCTCCACAACATCATCCGCGCGGGGGACACGTTCGACATCGCCACACAGTCCATGCTCGTGGGCCAGGCGTGGGGAATCAACGGCATCAGGGTAACGCCGGATGGTGGTATCCCGCCTCGCTATCATCCCTCCGCGCAGGTTACAACGCTCTATAATCTGCACCACGGCGACAGCCGGCTTGCCGTCCGCTACGCGCCCGGCGCGCCGCAGTGGCAGTCGACCGTCCGCTTCCGAGCCACGCCGCCGAGCGCGAAGGCGATGCTGGTTGACGTGCTTGCGACTCGCGACGATGCCGCGGTTTACCTGCACATCCTCAACACCGACTATGAGGAGACACACCGCCTTGAGGTGCGCCTGGACGGATTCGGGGCCCTTTCGGGTGAGGTGGATCTCCACCGCCTGCGCTTCCACACGAGCGACGAGCAGGCGGCCTCGAATGCCTGGGCGACGGAGCAAACGGAGAAGGCCCAGGTTCGCGGAAGCGTGATGACTGTCGTCCTGCCCCCCCGTAGTGCGACGGTGGCGGTGCTGAAGTTACCGCTCCCGGAAGGGACAGGCATCCTGTCGCCGGCTGCAACGCAGCAGAGAGTCCACATCAAGCCAGTACAGCGCGGGCAATGACCGCGCTGGGAAGAGGATCGTGGTGCTCTCTGAGTTCAGGGTGGCGGCTCCTGGCTCTGGCGACTTGATCACCGGCAGGGGGAATGCCTGGAAGCTGGTCGCGGAGGATGTGTGAGAAGAGTGAAACCGGGGATTTGCTGACGATGACTGATAGGAGCGAGACATGGCGACTTTTCCTGATCTGGGTGTACTGAGTGAGTCTGATGGGTTCCGCACGGTGCAGGCGACAAAGGACGGGCGCTTTCGGCAGGGCCACGACGGCGTTCGCGCTGTTGCAGCCACTGGCGACCGGAAGGTCGAGTTTGTTGCCTTTGAGCGCCATACGATGGCCCATGTGCTGTCCGCGATGGGTGCGCCCGCCTACTACCCGGTCCTGCCGGTTGCGGTGGAGAAGCCGCTGAAGGCTGTGCTCATGGATCTGGATGGAACCAGCGTTCACAGCGAGGCCTTCTGGATCTGGATGATCCAGCTCACCACGGCATCACTGCTGGGCAAGGTGAAGTTCGAGTTGGAGGAAGCCGACCTGCCGTTTGTGTCAGGGCACAGCGTTTCGGAACATCTGCAGTATTGCATCCGCAAGTACTCACCGGGGAGCCGTGTTGAGGATGCGCGTGCATACTACTTCGAGCATGTGCACCGCGAGATGCGTGAGATCATGGAAGGGCGGGGCCGGCCCGGCGCATTTACGCCGGCTCCGGGGCTCAAGGAGTTCCTGCTGGAGCTGAAGGGGCGGGGTACGAAGATCGGGCTGGTGACATCCGGACTCTACGAGAAGGCAATGCCTGAGATCATCTCGGCGTTTCGCACGCTCAAGATGGGAGATCCGTTGGAATTCTATGACGCGATAATCACGGCGGGCTTCCCGATGCGCAGGGGGCGCGAAGTTGGAACACTTGGGGAGCTGTCTCCCAAGCCGCACCCATGGCTCTATGCAGAAGTGGCGAGGGTTGGCCTCGGCCTGACGGATGCGGATCGGTCGCTGATCGTTGGCATCGAGGACAGCGGGGCAGGGGTATGTTCCATCCGGCTGGCGGGGTTCGCCTGCATCGGGGTCGGCGGCGGCAACATCAACGACAGCGGCACGCGCGGGCTGTGCTGGGAATACCGCGAGACCTTGCCTGAGATCCTCAAACTCCTGGCATAGGCAGGTCGCGCGGCACTCCTTCTACATCACCTGTCGCCCCTCCGGTGCACTCGGCTGACGGGCCGGAACTTCCGGCGGTAGTTGCCGGGGGTGCTGCCTGCGTACTTGAGGAAGACTGCATAGAAGCGGGTCGGGGATGTGAAGCCGCATGCTCCCATCACATCGAGTACGCCGCGGTCCGTGGTTGCCAGGAGCCGCTGGGCGTGTGAAACGCGCTCCCGCGTGATGTATTCCAGTATTGTCACGCCCATGCTTTTGCGGAACAAACGCATGGCATAAGCCCTGGCCAGGCCGGCCTCCCTGGCAATTTCCGGTATCCGCAGCCGGCCGAGACAGCGCCTCGAGATCACCTCCACCATGCGCTCAAGGTGCCCGGCGCCTGTTGCGCGGGGTGCCAGCAACGGTGAGGCCCTGCGGTCCAGGGCCATCCGCCTCAACCGCGCTTCAGCCTCCAGCATCACAATTCGCTCCGCCTCCACGGACTGCCTGCGCATGAGCTGTACCCAGTGCTTCATAACGTGCAGATCGGAGCAGGGCAGGCTGGCGGGGGCGTCCAGCAGCACCTGGAAGCTGACAAGCTGCGCGACGAGCCAGGCCGGCAGATTCCACTGCATTACCAGATGCATCGGGATCCGGAGCACGTGCGCTATGGTTTTCGGATCGGTCTCAATGGCATAGTGGGGCATTGCGCCCCAGAACACGGCCAGCCGTCCCGGCGGCATTCTCAGTCTCCTGCCGCCGCAGAACATGGTTACGCATCCCTTTTCACAGATTATGAGTTCGACCTCGGTGTGCTGATGCACGGCGAATCCACCATGGCTCGCTTCGGGGATAGACATGGGCGGCCGCGATGTTGCACTCAGGCCAATCGGTGTGAATTGCTGCTTCATATGTCACAAAATGGTAAAACAATGGTGTCAAAATGGTCAAGACTGATAAACAGTGACTTGATATAGTCCCGGATATTTGCGCTGTGGCACTATCCGGGTGGCGGTGATCCTGAACAGACTCTGGGAGGAAACACATGAAGGGTTGCACTGGACTCTTGAAGAGACGTGTCAAGAAGGGCGATATGCTCCTGGTCGGCTGCATAATGGACAGCCGTTCCGGCACCGCGATAGAGATGTATCACGAATGCGGCTACGACGTGGTGATGATCGACCGCGAACACACGGCTCTGAACAGCGAGACGATTCTCGAACAGCTCAGGATGTGCCGCGCACTGGGAATTCCGTCGATGGTGCGGGTGGCGGACCATTCCTATCACGAGTTCAACCGTTTCCTCGACCAGGCGGCGGATGGCATAATGGTGCCTCGTATCCGCAGCCGTGCCGATGTCGAACGAGTGATCCAGACGGTGCGCTATCCGCCGCTCGGCCAGCGGGGTCTTGGCGGCAGCACGTGTCCGGTCGGCAGGTACATGGGCTGGCCGAAGCTGGTTGACCAGATCGCGCACGTCAACAAGGAACTCGTTGTCGGGATCCAGATCGAGACCATTGAGGCGTTGGCGGACGTCGACAACATTCTGTCGGTGCCGGGGGTCGACATGGCTATTGTCGGCAACGATGATCTTTCAATAGGCATGGGCATTCCGGGCCAGCTCAACCATCCACGCTATATCAAGGCGGTGGAGACCATCATTGCAGCCTGCCGGAGGCATGGAGTCCTGCCCGGCATTGCCGGTGGCGATCCGACGTGGGTGCGATACTGGCGCGACAAGGGGATGCGCGTGTTCTGGTGCGCCGCTGATGTGATTTCGATGTGGGATGCCACGCGAAAGGGGATGGCCGCCATCAAGGTGGGCCTTGCCGCGAAGACTGCACCCAAGTCTCCTTTCCCTGCGTCTGCCGGGAAGAAGGCGGTGCGCGTCAGGTACTCCAAGTAGAGCTGGAAGGTGACCCACATGCCTGTATGTCACTCACCCCGTGTTGTGAGGCTCAACGCCCGGACGTTGCCGATGGATGGCACAGAGCGGTCGATACTGGCGACTGTTGGCGCGGAGTTGGTTGAGATCGAGGGGGCGACGGACGACGAGATTCTGGCCGCATGTCGCGATGCCGATGTGATAATGATCATATCCGCGTACCTGCGGTCCGGCGTAATCAACGCTCTGACCCGTTGCAAGCTCATCTCGCGCATAGGCACTGGTGTCGACAAGATCGACATAGACGAGGCTACCAGGAAGGGCATCATCGTCAACAACCTGCCCGATGCCTTCACCGATGAGGTTGCAGACCACACAATGGCGCTCCTGCTCGGTGCGGCCAGACAGATCAAGGTGCTGGACAGATTGATGCACCAGGGCCGGCGGCCGGGTGGAATTGAAGGGTTTCACAGGCTCGCGATGCAGACCGTCGGCATAATCGGTTTCGGGCTTATCGGCCGGGCCGTTGCAAGGCGCTGCAAGGCCTTCGGGCTGCGTGTCCTGGCGACTGATCCATGCCTGACGCCGGAGGTTGCGTCTGCTGAGGGCGTGGAACGCACCGATCTCGATACGGTGCTGGCGGCGTCCGACTATGTCTGCCCGCTCTGTCCCTTGTTGCCTTCGACGCGCGGCATGCTGGCAATGGCGCAATTCCGCAAGATGAAGCCGAGTGCAGTCATGGTGAACACGGGGCGCGGCGAACTGACTAACGAGGATGACCTTGCTGCCGCCCTGGAGGGCGGTATCATCAGGTACGCGGCGCTTGACGTGTTTGGTGTGGTCAATGTCTTCGCTGAGGGTGGTTTCCCGACCGGGCATCCACTGTTCAGGCTGGGGAATGTCCTGTTGAGTCCCCACATGGCCGCAGCGTCTGAAGAGTCTGCGGCCGAATGCCGCAGGCGTGCCGCAGTGGCGGTGGTTGATGTGGTGAATGGGCGATGGCCCGAACATGCCGTGAACCCGAATGTTGTGCCGTGGTTCGAGCGGGCATCCGCTTCGCGCGATGCGTAGGCCGGCAAGAGTCCTGGCGAATTGTCGATGATGATTATGTCGTGTGTGATGGCGAGTGAAGAATCCGAGGGAGAAGAACCGTGACGAGCCGTGACTTCGACTACGCTTGTGTTGTTGGGGCGGACGAGATGGCCGATGC
>SESE01000205.1_pt1 | contig 26135 bp, 25 predicted proteins | sample 3171371 | NCBI WGS metagenome assembly SESE01 (sample SAMN06051881, study PRJNA518727) | freshwater metagenome | biome: subpolar coniferous forest; feature: holomictic lake; material: water; isolation source: holomictic Lake 442, 13 m depth | place: Canada: near Kenora, Ontario | collected... | reverse complement strand
CGCCCGGGTCTGACCGAGGTCCGCTGCGACGTGGTCGGCGGCCTGGTCTTCATCAACATCGACGGCAAGGCGCCCCCACTACGCGAGTGGATCGGGCTACCGCCCGGGTACATCGAGAACTACGAGATTGAGAAGATGAACGTGGTTCGCCACGTACGCAGCGAGTGGCTCGCCAACTGGAAAGCTGGCATCGACGCCTTCTACGAAACCTACCACCTGCCGCACATTCATCCGCAGACACAAGGCGTGATGGAGGACTTCAGCCAGTACGACCTGTACCCAAACGGCTTCAGCCGCATGATCGTGCCGATCGGGGTCAAGTCGCACCGCGTTGCCGACCAGCAGAGCGTAGATCCGTACCAGCAGTACATGCTCAAGGAAGCGGGCATAGACCCGGCTACCTTCAAGGGCAATGCTCACGATGTGCGCGGCGCGATCCAGCAGGCCAAGCGCGAGCGGGGCAAGCGCTTCGGGCTGGACAACTACGACAAGATGACCGACGGCCAGCTGACCGACAGCTGGGCGACGGGTTACTTCCCGAACGTGCAGATCGGCATGCATCCAGAAGGCGTGTTCATCATGCGCTTCCTGCCGCACCCGACCGATCCGGAGCGATTCTTCTACGACAACATCACGATGTTCCGCCATGTGCCAGATCCGAGCTACGCCGTCCCAGGATGGATGGGGCTGCCAGAAGGCCTCGACGTGACCGGCGCCACGCGCCCGAACGTCGAGCATGTACCGGCCGGCATCAAGCCGAACCTCGGAGAAGTGCTGGATCAGGATGTGGAGCTGGTGGCAGCCGTACAGCGCGGCTCCAAGTCGGCCGCGTTCCGCGGTCCGCTCTGGTCAGACCAGGAACAACGTCTGCGGCACTTCCACCGCGAACTCGACCGCTACATCAACAGCGAGAAGTAGCCGCCCGCTACAGGGTCAGCGGCCGCTCTACGGCGGCCGCAAGACTCACCTCGACCATGTCGTCGGTCAATCGCACGGCATGGCACGCCAGCGGCCGGGAGGCGGGCGCGCCAAGCGCCTTGCCGTCGCGCACGTCGAACGACGCACCGTGCAGCGGACAGATCAGCCGCACGCCGCGTAGCCTGCCCTCCGACATCCTGGCGTGTGCATGCGTGCAAATGTTGTCAAGCGCGTAGAGGCCGTCCTTGGTCCGGCACACCACAACTTCGCGACCGTTGATGACGCAGTCGCGCATCCCTCCTTCCTTAAGGTCCGACAGCGCCATCACCTTTTCGAAGTTCTCCGACATCGCTGCTCTCCGCCTCGCCTGCACGGCTCATTGACCGCGGCGGGAGGCTAGCATGCGATTCGCGCCGACGGATACGGCGCACAGCTAGAGCGGGGCGCCAGGCATCGCAAGCAGCGCAACCGCTGCGATCAGACTGTCGAAACGGTCGAGGAAGCCGCCCTGCCCGGGCAGAGCCGCCGAATAGTCCTTGAGCCCCGCGCGACGCTTCAACCACGAAGCGGCAAGATCCCCCGCGAGGCCGGCAAGCGCGAGCGCCGCGCCCCAGGCGGCCGCAGCCGCGACCCCGAGCGCCACCGAGGCACGCAGCGCGACGCTCGCCACCACCGCGGCGACGATTCCGCCAACCGCTCCCTCAAGCGTCTTTGCCGGGCTCAACCGCGCGGCAAGCGGCCGTCTGCCGGCCAATTGACCGGTTACCTGCGCGAAACCGTCCGCGCAGGCGACCGTCATGAAGCACCAGACCAGCGAACTTGCCTCATGGTGAAGCGTCGCCCAGATCGCGAGCAGCACTAGCGCCAGGCCAACCAGCAATACTCGCCGCGGCCGGGGCGCCGCGAGCAGCCGCCAGGCGCCGACCGCCTCCTGCACGCAGCAAGCCCACAACAACAGATACAAGGCTCGGAGTGCACCGCTGCCGAGCGCCGCAGCGACGAGAACCGCGTGAACGATGACGAAGAACACCGCGAACTTCAGCCAACGCTGCCGCGCGATCGACGCCTCGACGCGCCTCGTTGCTGCGGCCATGCCCGCAGCGCCCAGCGCGAAGCCAATTAGCGACACTTCCAAAAACGCTAGCGTCACCGCACTGCACTCACACAGCGAACCGCTGCGGATTCGCAGGCGATCGCAACCTCCAGCACCGCCGGCGTCAACTCACCATCCAGCATCAGCAGCGTCGGCTGCGGCAGACGCAAAACCATCCCAGGCGCCTGCCACAGCCGCGCTGGGCCGAAGCGCGGGCTGCCGGCGAGAATCGCGCCGTTGTGTAGCATTTGCCGGCCCCAGCCGTAGGAGCTTTCGAACGCATCGAGGGCGCCATCGTCGAGGCGCGCGTCGTGGAAGGCGCGAAAGTTGGCAAGATGTGCGGTGTTGTTGACGACCAGCGTCGTGACCGATCGATCGCTATCGCCGTGCATCCCGACCCGCAACGAACGTGGCCGGGTCATGAGCGCAGCCGCCGTATACGCGTGCCGGCCTAGCCAGGCTAGCCGGGTGCGGCCGAGGCGCACAACCTCCGCAACGTATCCCAGCGCAAGGGTGCTGGCAGCGAGGCAATTTCTGCGGGTTGCGGCGGTACGAATATCTACCCGCATAAGGTCGATAGGCTCAGAGCGGCCCGCCTCCAGAGCTGCCAGTGCCGCCGTCATTTCGCCAACGCCAAGATCGCGCGCCAGGCAATTGCCATGGCCGGCGGGGACGAGCGCAAGACGCTGCCGCGAGCGATCCATACCGTTGAGCACCTCGGCGACGGTGCCATCACCGCCTACCACCAGCAGCTCGTCGTAACCGGTCGCTTCGCGGGCGATCCGGGTCGCATCACCCGGTCCGTGGGTGCACTCAAGATCCGGCAGCGCGCCGCGCCCAACCAGTCGGGCGATCAGCCGGCGGTTGGCGCGTGCGAGTCCCGCCGCGGGATTGAAGATCGCAAGCCGGCGCGTCACGGGGAGTCGCCGCGCGCCTCGCGCAGCACCCAGTAGAGGCCTTTTACGTTCGCTCGCCAGGTCGGCAGCAGGCCGATCAGGAGTAGCTCCTCGAGGCTCGCCACCACACCCACAGTGATAGCAAGGTAAAGCAGCGGGGTGGATGGGCCCCACACGAACAAGACGGCCGTCATTAGCCCGAGCAGGTAAGCGGCGACCTTCGACGCATAGGTATGAAACGACGAAATGCGGCCGTAGCGCGCGATCGCGACCAGCGGCTCGGCCGCCCACAAGGTCACCAACAACACGCAGGCCGGGCGATGCTGCAGCAGTAGCCCCGCATGGAAGCACCAGATCCCGACAACTGCCACCAGGAACAGCAGCAGGTCACCGATAGAATCGAGCATCGCGCCGAGTGCGGAGGTCAGCTCCAGCCGACGCGCGAGGTAGCCATCCACAATGTCGCTGAGCAGCGCGAGAATGAATAAGCAGGCAAACGCCCGCTCGGCGCCATGGACCGCAAGCACGACGAGCAACGGCGCAGCGCAGATACGCAGCAGGCTGATCGCGTTGGGAAGATGGCGCAGCCTTGCGGGGGTCTCTCGCATGCGGTCCTGCCTTGCGACGCGCCGATACAGCGCCAATCCTTGATAACACAGAGCCATGGAGCCTGCGATATCCGCAATCGCCGCTACGGCGGCCGGATTCGCATAGGATGGTCGCCCAAAGGCACTTGCCTGTTTGGAGAATTCTCATGATGCAGCGCGTCAAGCAGTTCGTTTCACTGGTGGCACTCGCCGTCGCAACGCTGATCCCGGCGGTCGGCGCCCATGCTCAGGTCAATCCCGCCCTGATCTCAGGCATGAAGTGGCGCCAGGTCGGCCCGTTCCGCGGCGGTCGGGTCGAGGCCGTCACCGGCGTGCCCGGCGATTCGGCCACCTGGTACTTCGGCGGTGTCGCCGGCGGCGTATGGAAGAGCACGGATGCCGGCGTCACCTGGCAGCCGACTTTCGACGACCAGAAGATCTCTGCGATCGGCTCGATCGCCATCGCGGAGTCCGACCACAACGTGCTCTACGTCGGCAGCGGCGAGGCGTGCCCACGCGGCAACATCACTTACGGCGATGGCGTCTACAAGTCGACTGACGGCGGCCATAGCTGGCAAAACCTCGGCCTGCGCGACTCACAGCACATCGGCGCCGTGGTAGTGCACCCTCACAATGCCGACGTAGCGCTGGTTGCCGCCCTCGGTCACGCCTTCGGCCCGAACGAGGAGCGCGGCGTGTTCCGCACCACGGACGGCGGCAAGAGCTGGCAAAAGACGCTCTACAAGAACGCCGACACGGGCGCGGCGGACGTCGTGCTCGACCCGGCCAACCCGTCGATAGCCTATGCCTCAATGTGGCAGATGCGCCGCCAGCCGTGGCACTTCGCCAGCGGCGGCCCCGGCTCGGGCCTGTACAAGTCGACCGACAACGGCGTGACCTGGAAGCAGCTGCAGGGGCACGGACTGCCGGCGGGCAACCTCGGGCGCATCGGCCTGTCGGTCGCTGGCGGCGGCTCTGGCCGCGTCTACGCCCTGATTGAGGCAGAGGAAGGCGGTCTGTACCGCTCAGACGATCAGGGCAACAGCTGGACGCGAGTCAACAGTGACCACCGCTTCCGCCAGCGCGCCTGGTACTTCAGCCACGTCTTTGCTGACCCGCAGTCGCCGGACGTCGTCTACGTCGCGAACACCGGGCTGTTCCGTTCGACTGACGGCGGCCGCACGTTCGAATTGCTGCCGGCCCCGCACGGCGACCATCACGCGATGTGGATCGACCCCACCAATCCGCGGCGAATGATCGAGAGCAGCGACGGCGGCGCGAGCCTGTCGGTGGATGGCGGCAAATCGTGGTCGGCGGTCTACAACCAGCCGACGGCGCAGTTTTACCACGTCGCCGTCGATAACCACGTTCCGTACCGCATCTACGGCGCGCAGCAGGACAACACGACGGTGGCGATCGCCAGCCGCAGCGACGAGGGCGTGATCGGCCGGCAGGACTGGTACACGGTCGGCGGCGGCGAGAGTGGCTACATCGCGCCCGATCCGCGCGATCCGGAAATCGTCTACGCCAACTCAGAAGGCGGAACGGTCACGCGTTACGACCATCGCACCAACAACTATCGGGACGCCTCGCCCTACCCGCTGGATGTATCCGGCAATGGCGCCGAGTCGCTCAAGCACCGCCAGCAGTGGACCGAGCCGCTGTTCGTGTCGCAGTACGATTCCAACGTGCTCTATACCGCGTCGCAATTCGTACTCAAGACGACCGACCAGGGACGCAGCTGGCATGCGATCAGCCCGGACCTGACGCGCAACGACAAGAGCAAGCAGAAGCCCTCTGGCGGCGACATTACGCTCGACATCACCAGCGTCGAGTACTACGACACCGTCTTCGCGCTGAGCGAGTCGCCCCTGCAGCGCGGCATGCTGTGGGCGGGCACGGACGACGGCCTGATCCACCTGACGCGCGACGACGGCGGCAGCTGGCAGAACGTCACACCGAAGGACATGCCGGCATGGAGCATGATCAGCATCATCGAGGCCTCCACGCACGATGCCGGCACGGCGTTCGTCGCGGTGGACCGTCACAAGCTGGATGACCTCAAGCCGCTGATCTATAGGACGCATGACTACGGCAAGACCTGGACGCGAATCACCACCGGGATACCCGAGGGGGCCTACGTGCGCTCGGTTCGAGAGGACCCGACCCGCGCTGGCCTGCTCTATGCGGGCACGGAACTGGGCGTGTTCTTCTCGATGGACGATGGCACGCACTGGCAGCCGCTGCAGCTGAACCTGCCGCCGGTGCCGATCCACGATCTTGCGATCAAGGACGGCGACCTGGTCGCAGCGACGCACGGTCGTTCGTTTTGGGTCCTCGACGACCTGTCGCCACTGCGTCAGTCGAGCTCAGTCCGCGCCGACGCCGCCGCTCACCTGTACCGTCCGGCGCCGGCCGTGCGCTTGCGCGTGCCGTCACAGGTCGAGCGCCGTCTGCCGGTAGGCGACAACCCGCCGCCCGGAGCGGTGGTCGACTTCTACCTGAAGGACAAGCCGGCGGCTGAGGAGGAGATCACGCTCGAATTCCTGGATGCGGGTGGCGCGTTGGTCAAGAAGTTCTCGAACCATAAGCCGAAGGACGCCTACGACCAGCCGGCAGAGTGGACCGATCGCGAAGTGGCGGCCGACACGATCCCGTCCAACGCCGGTGCCAACCGCTTCGGGTGGGACCTGCGCCGCACTGATCCGACAGTCATCCCCGGTGCCGTATACGCCGACGACGGCCCGCGCGGGTCGGTCGTGCGCCCTGGGCACTATCAGGCAAGACTGACCGTACGTGGCCAGAGCCAGACCGTCCCGCTGGAGGTCGTGCTCGACCCACGCCTCCACGGCCAGGTCACCGAGCAGGAGCTGGCCAGCCTGGAGGCACTGGCACTACAAACAGGGGCCGACATCGACGCACTGCACCGCGCCGTCAATCAGATGCGGGAGACGCGGACCAAGCTGCAGACGCTGCAGAAGTGGAGCGTCGACAACGCTGCGGCGAAGCCGGTGATTGCGGCGAGCGAGGCGCTGGTCGCAAGGCTCGGCGCGATCGAGGAGCAGATGCTGCAGACACGACTCGAGGCGTCCGAGGACTCGCTGCGCTACCCGGTCAAGCTCAACGAGCAGTACGACACCTTCTCGTGGACCCTTGACTCGGACTGGGCACCCACCACCCCGCAGCGCGAAATCTACACGCTGCTACACGGCCAGCTGACAACGGAGCTCGGCCGCTGGCGCGATCTGGTGCACAAGGACCTGCCGGCACTCAACACGCTGCTACGCACGCATGGTGTACCGCAGATCGGTGGGTTCGAGGCTCCCTGAGGGCAAATCAGTCCGCTGCGTCGCTCTTGGGCGACGCAGCGGACACTCCTGCGGCACGTCCCGTCCGGTGGAAAATGCCCGGACGGCGCAGGCAGCCGCTGCAACGCGGCGTCAGATTCGCGCGCAGGAATTCCTCAATTTCGCGCATCACACGAACGCGATCTTTCGTCGTCCACGACCAGTCATCCTCGCCCTCAAGACGAACAAGCGTCACCTTCTTGCCGCCGGCCTTGAGCGCGTTCGCGAATTTTTCGGACTGGTCGAAGGGTATGCGCCGATCTGCGGTGGCATGTATGAGCAACACTGGCGCCTTGATCGCGGCAACCGCGTTCAGTGGCGATTTTTCGACCAGTCGCCGATCATTCAGCGCGCCTAGATGCGCCTTCCAGTACGCGAGGTTGGTCGAATCGGCAAAGTCGAATATCTTTGCGGTCTCCACGATCAGTGTGGGCAAATCGGATGCGCCACCGATGCTGACCGCACACGCATACAGATCCGGAGTGAATGCCACGCCGGCCAGCGCTACGTAGCCGGCGTAGTTTTCGCCGACAATGCAGATGTGCTGCCGATCGGCCACGTGCTGCTCGATCATCGCTCGGACGCCATCGGTGACGTCATCCTGCATCAGGCCTCCCCACTGACGCATCCCGGCTTCACGGAACGCTTCGCCGAAGCCACTGGAACCGCGAAACTGGGGCTGCAACACCGCATAGCCGCGGCTGGCGAAAAACTGCACGATCCAGTTGAACAGCGCGTAGTCGCGCGAATCTGGCGCCTCATGCGGCAGCACGACCATCGGCAGCGGCGAGGCGGGCTGCTCAGAAATGCCAGGTGGCAGCGTCAGGTAAGCAGGAATCTTCGCTCCATCACGAGCGGAGTAGGAAATCTCGTGGACGGATGCCATCGGCACCTTCGCGAGCGTTGGATATTCCTCCGCGGCGATATCCGCTCGCCGCGCAGCGAAATCTACGAGGTAGTAAACCGGCGGCGTCGCATCGGTCTCGACGCGCGCAATGACCTTCTGGCCATCGGCACTCCAGTTGGTCATCCATACGATGCGGCCGCTGAACGAGCGTTGCAGCGACTCAGCGCGCTGCTTGGCGCCGGGGTCGACCCAGCGCGGGCCGGGGTGCTCGCCGGTCGCGAAGACTCCGGCCATGACGCCGGTGTTCGGATCGCGGAGCACGCCCGTGATGTCGGATGACGGATCTTCGACGAAGACCTGCGGCGTCGCGCCATCCAACGGTAGCGCCCACGCAGCGACATGCGCACGACCGTTAGCCGCCAGCAGCACGACGGAGGAACGCTCGGGGGACAGCCCCACAAGGATCGGTCGCTCGCTATCGTCGTGCCTGTAGATTTCCTTGACGCCCTCCCCTGCCAGAGAAAAGACGCGATACACGTGGTGACGCCAGTCCCAGTCCTCGCGAGCAACCGCGCGCCCGTCGGCATCGACGACCCAGTCCACCGTCATCGGATTTCCGAAAGCGACCGGCGTGGGCACGCCGGTTCGGGTATCCACCTCGTAGAGACAGCGCTCGGTACCGCCCTTGCAACCGTAGTAGGACGCCATGATCACCGTCTTCGGTTTCGTCGTGCGCGCAGCGATGAGCGAGGCATGCGGCCCGGACTTTCCGCCAACAGCCATGAGCATACGGCCCACACCCCCGCTAACGTCGTGGGCGATCGTGCGGACGGCTTCGAATCCGGGGCCAGCGCCATGGCGCGGCGGCCGCGTTTCGCTCACGGTGATGAGCAAGGTCTCGCCATCCACCCAGTTCAGGGCGCGCAATCGAGTCTGTTCGGGCACCGCGAGCACGCGCTGCGTCTTGCGCGCCTGTACGTCAAACATCACGACACGCGGCTGCGCCTCGGTTTGGTCGCACCACGCCAGCCAGCGGCCATCGGGACTGATCACGACGGCCGTCTCGGCCGGAAATGCCGCAAAAGCTTCGACTGATGGCAGTGCGGCGGCGTTCGCGTTGGCCGCCAGTGACGCCAGCAAGCACGCCCCTACCCGTAGTAAGGCGGTAAATATGAACTTCACGATGTCGCCCCCCAAAGCATCCCTGTCTTGGTCGCACGGCGGCATGGCCGCAGGCGGCTGATATGCAAGCGCCATCCAGTTTGCGCGACTGCAGGCGTCATGCCAATACGGTCAGCGCAGCGGCTGGGCCAAGACACAGGGGGCGGGGGGATCTGCGCTGGACAACAGGGGAGCTGTTACCGTGCGGCGGGCGGCGCTCGATGAGCGTCTTACGCTGATATAAGACTGCGCCGCGGGCAGGAGAGCCTGCCCGCGGCGCTAGCGCTTACTCTTCTTCAGGCTCGACGTACTCTGCCGGCAGCAGATGGGCGATGCCCTTGTGGCAATCGACGCAAGTCTTGCCGGTAGCCTGTGCCATCGCGTGCTTCTTCTGCGCCGCAGGCTTCTGCTTGGCCGTCTCCATCGCTTCCCAGCTGTGGCAGTTGCGGCACTCACGCGAGCCCGCGTCCTTCATGCGCGCCCACTCGCTGGTGGCGAGCTCCATGCGGTGCTTCTCGAACTTCTCCGGCGTGCTGACCTTGCCGGTGAACTTCGCCCACAGCTCGAAGCTGGCTTTCGCCTTGCGGACCATCATGTGGGTCCACTCGCGCGGCACGTGGCAGTCAGGGCAGGTGGCACGCACGCCGAACTTGTTCTGGTAGTGGACCGTTTCCTTGTATTCCTTGTAGACCGTGTCGCGCATTTCATGACAGGAGATGCAGAACTCCAGCGAGTTCGTCATGTGCACCGCGGTGTTGAAGCCACCCCAGAAGACGATGCCACCGAAGCCACCGACGACCAGCAGCGTCAGCAGCGAGTACTTTGCACTCGGTCGACGCAGCGTCGTCCAGATGCGGCTGAGGAACCCAGGTTGTTTTTCATTCACCGTTCTTCTCTCCTGTCATGACCCGACGGGCGCGGTTGCGACCGCCGGGTCTGCGACTCGATAAGCCAAACAGCTCGCTTACAGCGACAGGATCCAGTCGATCAGATTCTTGGTCTTGGCCGGATCCGGCGACTTGATGATCTTGTGTTCTTCTTCGTGGCCGTCCGCGAACTTCGCCTTCTCACCGGTCGTCAGGTGCGTGAACAGACGCGCCGCCGCTTCCGGCTTGCCCTTGTACTTGGCCGCAACTTCCTTCCAGGCCGGTCCGTCCTTGGCCTTCTCGACGCCGTGGCAACGGAAACAGTTGTTCTGCCGGGCGAGCGCCTGTGCGGAATCGGCGTCGGCCGCCTGAGCGGCTGGCGCGAGGATCACAAAGCAAGCGGCCACGGCGGCAGCAATGGAGACAGAGGCATGAGAACGCATCGGCAGACTCCCAAAATAATTGGCTTTACTGGTACAGGACTAATTATCGGGGGCTAACCGCCCGGGCGATTCGTGAAAAGTACGGATATCTGCAACCGTCTGCGTAGGGACGCGGTTAACGGCTGGGGTCGGGAACAGCGCCGCAGGCGCCACTGAGCGGCAGCCCCTGAGCTTTCCAGGCCAATACACCCCCCTCCAGATGGGCCAGCCGGGTGTAGCCCATCTCGCGCAGCGCCTTGGCGCCAAGCGCGGAGCGGCCGCCGGAGGCGCAGTACAGGATGACCCGCCGCTCGGGCGACAGTGCGGGGTTGTGCAGCGGACTGGCGGAATCCGCCGCAAACTCAAGCAGGCCACGCGGCACGTGGATCGCACCGGGAAGCAGCCCATCCCGGGCGATCTCCTCCCGCTCGCGCAAATCTACGAGAACCGTAGCCTCTGCGGGCCACTCGGCAATGAGCTGGGCGGGAGTGAGTGCTTCGAGTCCTGACCTCGCGGCCGCGATCAAGGCAGCGGCAGTCCTCTCCAGCGGCACGGTGAACTCCTTTTCAGAACCTGACGAAATGTTACGCCCGGGCCGCTAGCACGGGAACCGACACCAACGACTGTACGGAGCTGTACTGGACAGAAAATCTCAATTTCCTGCCGCTGCCCCCCGGCGGTTCAGCCACCAGCCGAGAACGGCCGCGACTAGCACCATCCGCACCGCAAACCAGCCCGAACGCGGGTCGTCGGCCAACGCCGCGAACAGGAATGCCACCGACCCCAGCAGCACAATGGCCGCCGCCCACGGGTAGCCCAGCGCCCGGAACGGTCGCTCCAGGCCCGGCTCCCGCCGGCGCAGTGTGAATAGCGCCAGGTAGCCGGCAACGTAGTTCATGACAAACAGCACCGCAGCCAACGCGATCAGTTCTTCCAGCGATCCCCACAGGATCAGCAGCAGCGCCGCGACGCTGGTGAACGCGAGCGCCACCCGCGGCGTGCCGCCCTCACTGACGGACGCCACAGCACCCATACGCAGGTCGCGGCCGACGGCGTAGAAGATGCGCGGCGCACCGAGCAGGATGGCGTTAATCAGCCCGAGCACCGTGCACAGCGAGACGATGGTCACAAACGCCGCACCACCGTGCGGGAAGAGCTGGCGCGCGACATCGGCCGCCGGCAGCTTCGAGGCGGCCAGCACCGGCAGCGACAACGCGTGCACGAAGCCAATGTTGATCAAAAGGTACAGCGCGGTCACGAGCAGCGCGCAGCCGATCATGGCCCGCGGCACGGCGCGCGACGCGTCGACGGTCTCCTCGGCGAGGTAGATAGCGGTGTACCAGCCATCGTAGGTCACGACCACCGAGCGCAGCGCGGCGGCGAGCGCTGCCACCATGCCCACTGACAGCAGCGGCAGGCTGGCTATCGAGATTGGCGCCGGCGGCAAGGCGCCCGCCACCGGCGTACCGGTCAATGTCAGGCTGCCGAGCGCGAGCCCCACCAGCAGCAGGCCGACCAGCGCACTGATCGTGTTCTGCACCGTGCTGCCGATGCGAATGCCGATCCAGTGCAGCGCGGTGAACGCGAGTACCACGCCGATCGCGAGCCACCGGCCGTGGGGCGCGTAGGCCGGCACCAGCAAGATGAAGAACTCCGCGGCTGTTGCGGCCGCATAGGAGATCGTCAGGCTGTTGAGGAGCCAGTCGTTCAGGCCGACAACGAAACCTGTGGTGGGCCCGAACGCTCTGCGTGCGTACACGTAGAAGCCGCCCGCCTTCGGCAGAGCCGAGGCAAGCTCGGCGAGCGACACGGCCCCGAGCAGGGCATACACACCGCCGATCACCCACACCAGGATGATCAGCCGCACATCGCCAAGCGCCGCCGCCACCGTGCCAGGAAGACGCAGGATGCCAACGCCAATCGTGCCACCGAAGGCCAACGCAATGCTGAAGCCGAAACCCAGGATCCGCGATAGCGCCGGTGCCGGTTGGGGAGTAGCGCTCATTGCGTGCCACCGGCGGCCAGGATCGCGTGGGTCGTCATACAGTGCTCCGGCCAGAGGAAGGGATCATCGCCAGACGAGCCAGTGGCGCATCAGGCGATCGGTTCAATGAGTGGAATATGCGGGGCTGCCGAGCGCGGCGCGAGCCCGGTCAGGCGTGGGTCGTCGGCAACCTCGACCTTGCGTGCATAGGGGCGAAAGCCAGACCGCAGGTAGAACGCCAGCGCGCCGGGATGGTCCGTCGTGCAGGTATGTACCCACAGCCGCCGCAGCGGATGCAGCCACCCGCGCTGCAGCGCGTGGTTCATCAGCGCCCGCCCCGCGCCCTGACCCAGCAGCGCCCCAGTCAGGCCGAAGAACGCCAGCTCACAGTGCCCCGCATCGCGAAAATCGAGCTCCATCAGGCCCTCGTCGCGACCCTCCACGGACAGCGCGTAGACCTCGACCGCAGGATCCTGAATGATCGACTCAAGCTGGGCCACCGGCATCTGCAGGCGTGAGAACCACAACCACTCCGTGCCCACCCGCGCGTACAGATCGCGATACCAGCCAGCCTCCGGCCGCGGCACCGCGCGGATGGTCCACGGCGGATCTGCGCGCTCCGGGCGCGGCGTCGGTGCCTGCAGCATCTCCAGGCATGTGACCACGGTCGCCAGCCTGCCAGGCGCAACGTCGGAATACCCATCGGGCAGCAACATGTCGGTTAGACCCTTGACGTCGTAAACGCGCAACCTTCGCACAACCGCGAAGTTGCTGTCACGCACGCCGCTAGTCGATGATGACGGGTCCCGCCTTTTTGACTGCCCCGGAGTTCCACTTGCGCCATCGCCTGCCCCTGCCGTCGCTGTTCGTACTCGCGCTGCTGCTGTGCGGGCGCTTGCCGACCGGTCAGGCGGCCGAGACAGTGCCGCTGGCCGGCGCAGGCGAGCTGGTCGGCGCGGTCTTTACGCTCGCCGACCAGCGCTTGGCGGTCATGCCCGATGTTGCCGCCGCAAAGTGGGCCAGCGGCCAGCCAATCACCGACGCGAGCCGCGAGGCGATCGTGATTCGCGCCGCCGGCGACGGCGCAACCGCGCTGGGGCTCGGCCGGACCCCGGTGGAGGCCCTGTTCGAGCTGCAGGTGCGCCTCGCGCGCGAAACGCAGGAGGCACTGCACGCGCGCTGGCGTCGCGACGGCTACCACGAGCCCGGGCCAGTGCCATCGCTGGCCAACGTGCTGCGCCCGCAGCTAGACCGGCTGACCCGAGAGTTGATGCAGGCGCTGTATCTGGCGGCCCCCTCGTCGGCAGGCCAGGACCTGGCCGCCATCGCCGCCGAGAGATTGCCCCGCCAACGCTGGTCGGATAGTGCGCGCGCGGAGTTTGTCGCGGCGCTGGCACAGGTGCGTCTGGAGGGCGCGCGCACGCCGGCGCGGGCGCGGGCAGCAGGGCTGCTGCGCATCGGCACGCCAGGCGACTACGCGCCGTTTGCGACCCTGCACGATGACAGACTCGAAGGCTCCGACGTGGACCTCGCCGTGCGCCTCGCAGCCACCCTGGGCCTGCGGCCGGTATTCATCGCCAGCCGCTGGGGCACGCTGGTCGACGACCTGCAAGCGGACCGCTTCGACCTTGCGATTGGCGGCATCTCGATCACCGAGGCGCGCCGCACGCGGGCGTCATTCTCGCTGCCGCTTGCGCGCGGCGGCAAGACGGCAATAGGCCGCTGCCGCGACCGCGATCGCCTCGCCACCTGGGCCGCCATCGACCACGACGGCGTGCGGATCATCGAGAACGCCGGCGGCACCAACGAGGGCTTCGCCCGACGCCAGCTGCGTCACGCCGCACTGCTCATACACCCGGACAACCGCACCGTCTTCGCCGAGCTCAGCGCCGACCGCGCCGACGTGATGTTCACCGACGACACCGAGATCGCGCTGGTGACGCACCAGCGGCCGGAGCTGTGCCGCCTGCTCAGCGAACTGTACGACCCTGCAGAAAAGGCCATCCTGCTGCCGCACGACGGCGGCTGGACCGAGGAGGTGGACGGATGGCTGCGCCAGGCGCTGGCGCAGGGCCTGCCAGCCGCATTGCTGGCCGAGCATCTGGCGCGCTGAACGGCTTGCGCTGCGGCATCTGCGGAGGGCCTGCGGACCGCGCACGTGATCCGATGGCGTCCCGCAATCGACGACGGCAGGACGATGGACAGCAATACGCTTTGCACCCCCTACGAGCTCCTCGGTCACGACGCCGGCGTCGCAGCACTGGTCAACCGATTCTATGACCTGATGGATCAGGAGCCGGCCTACGCACCGCTACGCCAAATGCACGCGGCAGACCTTGCGCCGATGCGCGACAAGCTGAACGACTGGCTGGCTGGCTGGCTAGGCGGACCGCAGCGCTACCAGAACCGGCCCGATGCGGCCTGTATAGGCAGCGCCCATGCCCCCTACGCGATCGACGTGGCAATGCGCGACCAATGGCTGGACTGTATGTTCCGGGCGCTGGACGGGATAGATGCGTCCGCCGCCGCGCAGGCCCGCATCCGCCCACCGCTCGCGGCAATGGCGGAGATGCTACGTAACCGCTGAACGCCGGCGTCGCCGCCATGCGATCGGCTGACGTAGACTCAGGGTGCGCCCGGCATAGACGGCCCACCGCGCACCTGCTTTGCACGCCCACCCGAGGAATCTCACCATGCTCACGCGCCGACAACTGCTGGCAAATGCCACCCTTGCGAGCGGTGCCGCGCTGGCGCTCAGCCGAGCCGCCGACGCGGACGCGGCCACCAGCAGACTGCCGCCGGCGATCGCTGCCCTGCGCTCGCGCCACGCCGAAGCCGCGCCCATCAGTGCTGACGAGCATCGCGCGCGCATGGAACACGCGCGCCAGTTGCTGACCGAGCGCGGACTCGACGCACTGGTGCTGGCCGAAGGCACGTCGCTGACCTATTTCACCGGCGCCAGCTGGTGGGGCAGCGAGCGTCTGTTCGCGGCAGTCATACCGGTGCGCGGGCAGCCCTTTTATGTCTGCCCCGCGTTCGAGGAAGGCCGGGCGCGCGAGCAGCTCACCGACGGCGAGCACGCCGACGTACGTATCTGGCAGGAGGATGGGAGCCCATACCAGCGCCTCGCGCAGGGCCTGCAGGACCGCGGCATCGCCGCTGGCCGCGTCGGACTGGAGGAGAACGTGCGGTTCGTGTTCGCCGATGGCATCGCGGCCGCCGCGCCACAGCTGAAGCTGGTCAGCGGCACAGCGGTCACGGCCGGCTGCCGGATGATCAAGAGCGCGCACGAAATCGCCCTGATGCGGCTCGCCTCGCAAGTCACGCTCGCCGCGTACGAGGCCACCTACCGCTCGATCCGCGTCGGCATGACGCAATACGAAGTCAGCGAACTGTCGCGCCAGGCGCACGATCGGCTGGGCTTCACAGGCGCCGCCGACCTCGTGCTGATCGACGAGTCGTCCGCGTTCCCGCATGGCTCGGTCAAGCCGCAGCACATCGCGGAAAACTCGCTGGTGCTGTTCGACGGCGGCTGCGACGTGCACGGCTACAAGTCGGACCTCACTCGCACGTTCGTGGTCGGCAAGCCGAGCGCCCGCATGAAATCGGTGTTTGAGGTCGTACAGCGGGCGCAGCGGGCGGCCCTCGAGGCGGCCCGCCCGGGCGTCGAGTGCGGTGCCATCGACGCCGCCGCGCGGGCGGTAGTGACGGCCGCGGGGCACGGCCCGGACTACCGCACGTTCACGCACCGGCTGGGACACGGCATGGGCATGGACGGTCACGAATGGCCGTACCTCGTGCGTGGCAACGCCACGCTGCTGGCAGCCGGCATGACCACCAGCAACGAGCCGGGCATCTACCTGCGCGGCGAATTCGGCGTGCGGCTCGAGGACGACATGCACATCACTAGCGACGGCGCGGAACTGTTCACGCCTCGCAGCCGCTCGCTCGAGGAGCCGTTCGCGCCGGCCTGAGCGTCGCTGTCAGTCGGCGGCGATCAGGCGCCGACGCGCGAGGCGCAGCCTGCGCTCGTCGGCCGGGGTCGGAGTTGGCAGCTTCAGCCCCAGGGATCGGATCGTGCCACTGAGGATCGCGGCGATGCTGGCCCGCGCAACGTGCTTGTGGTCGGCCGGAATGACGTGCCACGGCGCCCACTCGGTGCTCGTGGCCCGCAGCATGTCCTGATAGGCGTCCATATAGTCGTCCCAGTACCTGCGCTCCTCGAGGTCGGCGACCGAGAACTTCCAATGCTTCTCGCTCGCGTCGATCCGCTGCAGCAGACGGCGCTGCTGCTCTGCCTTCGAAACGTTCAGGAAGAACTTCAGGATCACGGTGCCGTTGCGTACCAGATGCCGCTCGAAGGCATTGATGTCCTCGTACCTGTCACGCCAGAAGCGCGGGCCGCGTGACCCAGGGGGCAGCCGCTGCGCGGCGATCAGCTGCGGATGCACCTTCACGATCAGCACGTCCTCGTAGTAGGAACGGTTGAACAAGCCGATCCGCCCGCGTTCAGGAACGTGCTGGCAATAGCGCCACAGAAAGGTGTGATCGAGCTCCGACTCAGTCGGAGTTGCGAAACTGTGCACGTCGCAGCCCTGCGGGCTGACCCCGGACATCACGTGCTTGATCGTGCCGTCCTTGCCTGAGGCATCCATCCCTTGCACCACCACCAGCACCGAATAGGTATCGCTCGCCCACAGCAACTCCTGCGCCCGGGCCAGTTCCTCGCGACTGCTCTCAAGCAGCTCCTCGGCGCGCGCCTTGACCGACTCGCTGCCGCGGGGCAGCAGGTCGTCACCGCCGGCATCGGCTGGATTATGGTCGCGGATGCGGATCCGGCTGCCGGGTGGCACGCGATAGCGCTTGATCAGGCGATGGTGGTGTTTAGACATGCGATGACTCCCCTAGAGCGTCGGCGGCACGGCCGCCTGCCACCATGAATACTCCGTCCTCGTGCCGCGCGAAAGCGCTGGAACCACACGCCGTGCCGCGCCACACTTGCGTCCCTGCCGACCGATCCGAGCCTCATGACCGACCACCCCCCCCCGCCCGCCGCGGATGGCCCGCGCCGTGCGATCCGCTCCTTCGTCCGGCGCGCCGGCCGCATCACCGGCGGCCAGGCGCGCGCCCTCGAAGAGCTGTGGCCGCGCTATGGGGTCGACTATGCCGGCGGCCCACTGGACCTCGACACCGTATTCGGTCGGCACGCACCGCGGACCATGGAGATCGGCTTCGGTGACGGCGAGACGCTGGTAGCGTTGGCGGCCGCGCACCCGGAACGGGACTACCTGGGCCTCGAGGTACATCCGCCGGGCATCGGCCACTGTCTGCTGCGCGCAGCTGAGGCGGAGCTGTCCAACCTGCGCGTGATCAGCCATGACGCGGTCGAGGTGCTCGAGCGCGGCATCGCCCCGGGCACCCTCGACGAAGTGCTGGTCTACTTTCCCGATCCCTGGCCCAAGAAGCGCCACCACAAGCGCCGCATCGTGCAAGCGAGCTTCGCCTCGCTGGTCGCCAGCCGCCTCGCCCCGGCGGGACGACTGCGACTGGCCACGGACTGGGTGCCGTACGCGCAGTGGATGCGCGAGGTGCTCGACGCCAGTGCCGACTACGTGAACGCCGGCGGCGAGGCGGGCTACGTGCAGCGACCGGCTGAACGGCCGGTGACGAAGTTCGAGCGACGCGGCGCCCGCCTCGGACACGAAGTCAGGGACATGGCCTACCTGCGACGCTGATCCGACCGCTCAGGTAAGGTGGAACGCCTGCTTGAGCCCGTCGATGACGAACTGCACAGCGAGCGCCGCGAGCACGACGCCCGCGATGCGCGCGACTACATTCGCGCCCGTCACGCCAAACAGCCGCATCACCACCGGCGCGAGCAGCATCGCGCCCAACGAGGCGGCGACGACCAGCGCGAGCACCGCCAGTAGCCCCGCGTACAGCAGCGGGTCATGGCGCGCAGAGCCAAATGTCAGCAATACCGTCGCCAGCGAGCCAGGCCCGGAAATCAACGGAAAAGCCAATGGAAACACCGAGATATCGGCGCGGCGCCGCGTCTCGGCATTTTCCTCGGGGGTCGTCTTCTCCTCGCGTGCGAACACCATGTCCAGCGCGATCAGGAACAGCATGATGCCGCCGCCGATGCGGAACGCCTCGATGCTGATGTCCATCACACCGAGGAACCAGCGGCCGCCGAGGGCGAAGGCGGCGAAGATGAGAAATGCTATGACGCTCGACTTGAACGCCATGCGCCGCCGGTACCCGCTGCTGGCCCCTTCCGTCATCGTGGCGAAAATAGGCGCAAGCGACGGCGGATCGACCACCACGAACATCACGACAAAGAATTTGAGCAGGTCGTCCAGCATGGCCTCGCCTTGGAGCGCATCGAGCATAGCAGCCCGACACAAACGGTTCGTCAGGTGGGCGGTGCGAGCACGTCAGAGCCAGTCCCCAGGCGCACCTCGCCGGCCACCAGCTCGACGCGGATCCGACGCAGCGATGCCCCCGTGCAGGGACCGCCCACGCAGCGCCCGGTGGCACGCTCGAACTTCGCGCCGTGCGAGCGGCAGATCAGCAGCCGGCCGTCGGGCGCGTAGAAGTCGTCCGGACTCAAGTTCAGCGCGTGGCCCGCGTGCGGACAGCGATTGAGCCACGCGTGCACCGCGTCGCCGTCGCGCACTACGAAACCGCGCAAGGGCCACTCCCCCTCGCCAATCTGGAACTCGCGCGCACCGTTCGCCGGAATGTCTTCCAGCGCGCAGATCGCCCCTGCACCCGCCACCCGCGGCAGCGCGTCAGCGGGGCACATCGATCAACCTGATTCGCTCGCGCAGCCACCAGACGGTGACAAGGCCAGGCATGCCCAGCGCGAAGCTGACGATATAGTAGGTCGGCCAACCGGCGTGGTCGGCAACCCAGCCCGCCGGCCAACCCAGGCCGTAGCGTGGCAGCTGCGACAGCGTCGATAGCAGCGCGTACTGGAAGGCGCTGAAGCGAATGTCGCATAGCGCCATCATCAGTGCCACAACCGCGACATTGCCCATCGCGTGGGTCACGTGCTCGACGATGACCGCGAAGTACATGACCGGATAGTTCTTGCCGGCGAGCGCGAGCGCGAAATAAGCGAGATTGGAGAGCGCCTGCATCACGCCGAAGGCGAGCATGGCCCGCAGCAGGCCCAGACGCACCATCCAGATGCCGCCCAGCACCGAGCCACCGATGGCCGCGGCGACCCAGATGATCTTGATGACGACACCGATCTCGGTCTTCGAGAAACCCGTGTCCATCATGAAGGGCGTGAACAGCTTCAGCGAGAACGCATCGCCCAGCTTGAACAGCATTACCAGCACCAGCAGCCCGCGTGCCCCTGGCGAGCCGAGTAGTTCGCGCAGCGGAATCACGATTGACTCGCGTAGCGAGGCAGGCGGCGGCGAGAGCCGCACCGGCTCTGGCGCGCGCGTGGTGGCGAGTGCCAGCAACCCCATCAGCCCGGCCAGCGCCAGTATGGCCGGCCGCCAGCCGACGTGATCAGCGAGCACGAGCGCGATGGCCGGCGCGACATAGGCCGCAACCCGATAACCCACCGTCGCCGCGGTCACCGCCAGGCCGCGCTCGGCCGGCGCCGCCACATCGGTGCGGTAGGCGTCAATGACGATGTCCTGCGTCGCCGACAGGAACACGATCGCGACCGAACAGACCGTGACGCCGACCAGCGATACCGCCGGATCCTGGAACGCCAGCATGGCGATCGCCACGGCGAGCAACACCTGCGAGGCAAGGATCCAGCCCCGGCGCCTGCCCAGAAACGGCAGCGGGTAGCGGTCGACCAGAGGCGCCCACAGGAACTTCAGCAGGTACGGCATCGCAACGTAGGAAACGATGCCTATCTGCGTGTTCGAGACGTGCACGTCCTTGAGCCACGCCTGCAGCGCGCTCTCAGTCACCTGATTGGGAAAACCCGAAGCGGCGCCCAGCACCATCAGCAGCAGCATCTTCGGACTCGCGAGAACCTCGCGCAGCGAAGGTTTGGGCGCGACCGGCGCGCCGACCTCAGATGGCGTGGTCATAGTCGAGAATCAGGGGTGCATGATCGGAGAAGCGGGTCGTCTTCCAGATACTCGCCGCGCGCACCTTGGCGGCGAGCGATGGGCTGACGATATGGTAGTCGATGCGCCAGCCGACGTTCTTGGCCCAGGCCTGACCGCGATTGGACCACCAGGTGTACTGGTCTGCGCCCGGTTCGATGGCGCGAAACGCATCGACCCAGCTGAGCTTGCCGAAGACGAGATCGAGCCAGGCGCGTTCCTCGGGCGTGAAGCCGGAGTTCTTCTGGTTGGAGCGCCAGTTCTTCAGGTCGATCTCCTTGTGGGCGATGTTCCAGTCACCACACAACACGACGTCGCGGCGCGCGCGCCGCAGCTTGTCCAGCTGGGCTTCGAAATCGGCCAGACAACGAAACTTGGCCGCCTGGCGCTCCGGGCCCGAGGAACCGGACGGCAGGTAGACCGAGACGATCGAAAGGTTGCCGAAACGTACCTCAAGGTATCGACCCTCGCGGTCGAACTCCTCCGAGCCGAAGCCGCGAATTACCTTGTCGGGCTTGCGGCGCGAGTAAATCGCGACGCCGCTGTAGCCCTTCTTCTCGGCATGCAGCCACTCCGAGTGATAGCCGGCCGGATGGTAAAGCGGCGCGGTGATGTCGCCGTCCGTGCAGCGGGTCTCCTGCAAGCAGACAACGTCTAGTTCGTGCTGCGGCAGCCAGTCGTAGAAGCCCTTGCGCGCGGCAGAGCGGATTCCATTGCAGTTGAGCGTTGCGATTCGCATCCGCGGATCATAGCAAGCGCGGCGCCCCGCTTGTCCGGACAGGGGGTTCTGGCGGAAACTATCGTCCATCATGCAAGCCTTCCAACACGACTTCCTCGAACTCGCCGTGCGCCTCGGCGTACTGCGCTTCGGCTCCTTCACCCTCAAGTCAGGACGGCAGAGCCCCTACTTCTTCAACGCCGGGCTGTTCGACACCGGCGCTGCGATCGCCGGCCTCGGTCGAGCCTACGCTGCCGCACTGCAGCGTTCGGGCATCGAGTTCGACATGCTATTTGGGCCTGCCTACAAGGGCATCCCGCTGGTCACCGCGACCGCCGCGGCACTGGCCGACGGCCAAGGCCGCGACGTCCCTTACTGCTTCAACCGCAAGGAAGCCAAGGACCACGGCGAAGGCGGGCACATCGTCGGCCGCCCACTGGCAGGACGGGTACTGATCGTCGACGACGTAATCACCGCCGGGACCGCGATCCGTGAGTCGATCGATATCATCCGCGCGGCGGGCGCGACCCCGGCAGGCGTACTGCTGGCGCTCGACCGTGAAGAGCGCGGCCGGGACTCGGCGCTATCGGCCGTGCAGGAGGTGCGCGCGAGCTTTGGGCTACCGGTGGTATCTATCCTGGCGCTAGCGGACCTCATCGCGGGCCTGCAGAGCGGGATCGGCGGCGTCGAGCCGGCCGTTCTTAGCGCCCTGCAGGCCTATAGGGCCGAATACGGGGCCCGGAACGAGACCTGAGGCACTCACTGACGCGGTCGAGCGTGACGAAATTCTCGGACCGCACCGCGAGACGTGCAAATTGACTGTGACTATCGGCACACTGCACCCCTAATGTCCCTGCACATCCCTCGACTGCTGCTCCTGCTCACCGTGCTCGCCACGGCGAGCACGCCTCTGGCCGATGCCGGTGCCGCGCCGCCGACGCGGGACAGCAGCAGCAAGGCGCGCGTGTACCGCTGGCTCGACGAGCGCGGCGCCGTGCATTACGGCGATGCGATCCCACCGCAGTACGCCGACCAGGACCAGATCGTGCTAAACGGCCAGGGCGTACAGATAGGCGCCATCCCAGGCCGGCGCACCCCCGAGCAACTGCAGACGGAAGCAAGCCAGCACGCCGCCGAAGAACACACTCGCACAGTCACCGCGCAGGCCCGCCAGCGCGACCAGAACCTGCTGGCCACCTACCTGTCGGTGGAGGAAATCGAGGCGCTGCGCGACCGTCGCGCGGAAATCGTCGAAGGACAGGCGCGCGTCACGACCCAGTACGTCGAGCAGCTGCGCGCGCGTCAGGCGCAGCTCGAGCAGCAAGCCCGCCACTTCAAGCCCTACAACACGGCCCCGAACGCAGCTCCGATGACGGAACGGCTGGCGGAAGACCTGGTACGCACGACCTCCGACATTGCGACCCAGCAGCGCAACCTCGAGGCGAAACGCCAGGAACTGGACCGGATGAAGTCGCAGTTCGCGAGCGACATCGCCCGCTTCCGCGAGCTGAAGAAGATCGAAGGCGATTATTCGCGCGGCGCGGTACCGACGAAGAACTAGCTGCGGCCGGAACTCCCGAAACCGCCGGCACCCCGATCGGTCGCCGTGAACTCCTGCACGACCTCCAGACGGACCTGCACAACCGGCACGACGACCAGCTGCGCAATGCGCTCGCCCGGCTGGACCGTGAATGGCGCAGTTCCCCGATTCCACAGCGACGCCATCACCGGCCCCTGGTAGTCGGAATCAATCAGCCCGACCAGATTGCCGAGCACGATGCCGTGCTTGTGACCCAGCCCAGAGCGCGGCAACAGAATCGCCGCCAATCCCGGATCGTCGAGGTGTATCGCAAGCCCGGTCGGCACAAGTTCAGTGCGGCCAGGCTCAAGCGTCAGCGGCGCATCCAGACAGGCACGCAAGTCCAGCCCGGCGGAGCCGGCGGTCGCGTACGTGGGCAGCGGCCATTCCGTGCCGAGCCTGGCATCCAGCACCTTCACCTGCAATGCACGCATGGGAATCCTCAGACGAGAACGGGAACGGGGGGCACCGCGGAGCGGGGGCTGTCGCGATAGCGTTCGGCGACCAGCGCGATGAACTCCCGCGCCAGATCTGCCTTCGATTTCAGCTCCAGCTGCCGGCGACCGCCCGGCCACAGCAACAGTAGCGCGTTGTCCTCGCGGTCAAAGGCACGGTCAGTGCCTACCTCGTTTGCAGCAATCAAATCGAGGTGCTTGCGCACGAGCTTTCCCAACGCGTGTCGCTCAACGTCATTGGTCTCCGCCGCGAAGCCCACCGTGAACGGCCGGCGCTCCAGCGCCGACACCGAGGCGAGGATATCTGCTGCTTTGTGCAGTGACAGCTCGAGGCAATCGCTGGTTTTCTTGATCTTCTGGCTCGCGCAGCAGATCGGAGTGTAATCGGCGACAGCCGCCGCACCAATGTAGATATCGGCATCGCCGATCGCGCCGTGCACAGCGGCGTACATCTGCGCCGCGGTCTCGACGTCGATGCGCCGCAGGCCGGCGGGCGTCGGCAGCGACACCGGGCCGCTGATCAGCGTTACACGCGCGCCCGCATCACGGGCAGCGGCGGCGACCGCAAATCCCATCTTGCCGGAACTGCGGTTACTGATGAACCGCACCGGATCGAGCGGCTCACGAGTGGGTCCGGCACTGATCACGACGTGGAGTCCCGCCAACACACCGGCACCCTCGGCGGCATGCAGCGCCTCAACGATCGCCGCCGGCTCCAACATGCGGCCGGGGCCTGTCTCGCCGCAGGCCTGGGAGCCACAGTCGGGACCGAGCAGCTGCACGCCGCGGCCGGCGAGCGTCGCGACGTTAGCGCAGGTCGCGGCATTGGCCCACATCAGACGATTCATCGCCGGCGCCACCCAGATCGGCGCCTCGGTGGCGAGGCACAGCGTCGCGAGCAGGTCGTCCGCACGACCCGCTGCCAGCCGCGCAAGAAAGTCGGCACTGGCGGGCGCAACCAGCACCAGGTCAGCCCAGCGGGCGAGTTCAATGTGCCCCATGGCCGCCTCGGCGGCCTCGTCCCACAAGCCGTAACGCACGGGCCGGCCGGACAGCGCCTGAAAGGTCAGCGGGGTCACGAAGCGCGTCGCCGCATCGGTCATGACCACCTGCACCTCGGCTCCCTGCTGTCGCAAGCGACGAACCAGGTCGGCCGACTTGTAGGCGGCGATGCCGCCGGTGATCCCGAGCAGGATCCGGCGCTGTGCAGCAAAGGGCGTTGTCATGGACGGATTATCGGCTGCCGGACCCCGCCGTTCCAAGTCCCACGGCCGCGTACCCGAGAACCGTTGGTTATGGGCCGGCCGGCGGCCGGCCCCAGACGCCCCAGGGCCGCGGACTAAAGACGCGGAAAGTTGGCCTTCGACAGCCAGCCACAGGCGTCGACCCGCTTCACCACGCCTAGCCCCAGCCCGCCCCCGGCGAACTTCTGCTTGAGGAAGTTCAGGATCTTGGTGCCGCCGCTTTCCATCCCGCGCACGATGCGCGGGCACGCGTCGGTAGGCATGCGGGTCTGCTTTTGAAACGCGAACGTCCGGTTGCGGGGACCGAGAATGGTCTCGAAGTCCGCCACGACGTCCTGCGCCAGCTTCACGCGCCTGGCCGCCGCGTCCGCCCTCAGGATCCGGCCCGGATAGGCAAAATCCGGCTCTGGGAAATTGTTCATGTCCTTGAACTGGTTGGTCGGATCAAAGACATCCAGTCCCAGCACGGTGAGCCTGCCGCCACCCTCGCCGATGAAGATATTGCCCGGATTCTGGATGCACTTCAGGCTGCCGGCGCCAGGCCAGGGCTTGCCTGCACCCTCGAAGTTGATCCGGTCCTGGTTGCCGTTGAACGCGTCCACGGCGAGCACCTCGCCCAGCTTTTCGAGTACGCCAGGCTGCTTGAAGACCTGCTGCAAGCTCTTGACGCCGCTCTTGTCACGCACGGTGATATTGCCGTCGCCATCCTGGCCCAACCCCTTGAGCCCTTCCGCCTGCAGGTCCGTCAGCTGGGCTTTTGCCTCCATGACGATAAAGACCTTGCTGTATTGCGGCCCCTGCCCCGGCAGCGGCGGCCGTAGACCACTGGCCAGCTCTGACATCAGGTAGCCCGGCTGCTCCTCAAGGTCCGCGGCATGCCCCATCACCCAGCCACGGATACCCAGCATCTCGGTCTTGGAGAGCACCCGTGAAGGGGCGTGCGGGTCGACCGCGTTCATTATTTCGATCGGTGCCGAGAGGTGCGCCGTCCGGTTGGCCCCATCGGCCTTGATCACGCACTGGTCACCATTCGCCATTGAGAGCAGGAAGACCGGATGGCCCTGCGACAGCTGCTTGATACGCTGGATAAAATTCGACTGGATTGGCGTCATGATATTCATTTCACGGTCCCTGCCTGACCAAGGTTTTAGGGGCGCGTCATGCGCCCATGGGCTAACTATGCCACCAAGGGTGTCATGCCGTGAACCCTCCTGCGGCCACGAACCATCGGCGCAATTTGCGCTGCTTTGAGCTGATTTGACGCTCGGTGTCCGGCGCTCGCCACCGCACACTCGGGCCATGAAGATCCATGACTGGCCGGCCGCCGAACGGCCTCGTGAACGCCTGCTGGCGGTCGGCCCGCGGGCCCTGTCGGAATCCGAACTGCTGGCGATCTGGCTGCGCTGCGGCGCGCGCGGCTGGAACGCCGTGGAGCTCGCCCGCGAACTGCTGGTCGAATTTGGATCACTGCGGGGCCTGCTGGGGGCGGACGCCGAGCGCCTGTGTGGCCATCGTGGCATCGGTCCGGCGCGCTACGCCCAGCTACAGGCGGCGCTGGAACTCACACGGCGACATCACCTGGAAACCCTCAAAGCAGGCCCGCCGCTCACCAGCCCAACCTTGGCCCGCGACTATCTGCTGGCGGAACTGCGCGACCGGGATTACGAAGTGTTCTGCAGCCTGTATCTCGATAGCCGCCATCGGGTAACGGGCTTCGAGGAACTGTTCCGCGGCACGATCGACGGCGCGAGCGTGCATCCACGCGAGGTCGTAAAGAGGGCCCTCGCCTGCCGCGCGGCCGCCGTGATCCTCGTCCATAACCATCCATCCGGGGTCGCCGAGCCCAGCCACGCCGACGAGCGAATCACAACCCGGCTGCGCGATGCGCTGGCACTGGTCGACATTCGGGTCGTAGACCACCTGATCATTGGGGA
>SESE01000203.1_pt1 | contig 26257 bp, 22 predicted proteins | sample 3171371 | NCBI WGS metagenome assembly SESE01 (sample SAMN06051881, study PRJNA518727) | freshwater metagenome | biome: subpolar coniferous forest; feature: holomictic lake; material: water; isolation source: holomictic Lake 442, 13 m depth | place: Canada: near Kenora, Ontario | collected... | reverse complement strand
CTCCAGCGCCGGTAGGCGGGCCCAGTGGCGCCGCAGGAGTACCAGGGCGGCCAGGATCGTGCCCACCGAACCCCAGGATGCCGCTTCCAGCCAGACCATGCTTCAGCCTAGCCTGAGTGATGACTTCCCCCGAGGTTCCATGCCCCTGGCTTTTCTGATGCCTGATCCGCTCGCCGACACGCTGATGCTACTGGCGCTGCTCTGGCTTTCGGCGAAGCTGGGCGGGGAGCTGGCCGTGCGCATGAAATTGCCGGCGGTCACCGGGGAATTGACCGCGGGCCTGCTGCTGGCCACCCTGCACCGAGCCTGGCCTGCTTTCCCGGATGCGACCAGCTCCCCAGCCGCCGGGCTTCTGGGGGGCCTTGGCGTGGTGGTGCTCATGTTCGCCGTGGGACTGGAATCAACGGTCTCCCAGATGGTGAAGGTCGGCGGCGCCTCCCTGCGCGTGGCGCTCATCGGCGTGGTGGTGCCCATGGCTGCGGGGATCGCAGGCTCGTGGCTGCTGCTGCCAACGGGAACCCCCTTGGTCCTGGACCTCTTCATCGGCGCCTGCCTCTGTGCCACGAGCATCGGCATTTCCGCGCAGGTCCTGAGGGAAAACGGCGCTTCCGATTCAGTGGAAGGCCGAATCATCGTAGGCGCTGCGGTGGTGGATGATGTGCTCGGCCTGCTGCTGCTGGTGGCTGTCTCAGGCATGGTGGTCGCGACCTCCGGTGTGAGCCTGGGTGCCGAGCTGACCAGGACCCTGGGCCTGGCCCTGGGCTTCCTTGCCGCCGCGCTCACCCTGGGCCGCCTTGCCACGCCTCGCCTGTTTCGCCTCGCCAACCGCTTTCGAAGCGAGCAGGTGCTGCTGCCCGTGAGCCTTGGCTTCGCCTTCCTGCTGGCGTGGTTGGGCAGTCTGGCGGGACTGGCCTCCATCGTGGGTGCCTATGCGGCGGGCCTCATCCTGGAGCCTGCCCACATCGAGGACCTGGAGCACCGGGAGCGCCACACGCTGCAGGGGTTGGTGCATCCCCTGGTCACGGTCCTGTCCCCGCTGTTTTTCGTGCTCATGGGGGCCAAGGTGGATCCCGCGGTCCTCTTCCGGCCAGCGACCCTGGGCTTTGCCGCCTTGTTGGCCCTGCTGGGCATCCTTGGCAAATTCGTGGCGGGGTACGGCGGAGGCAGGAACCTCCGCTGCGCCGTGGTGGGCTGGGGCATGGTTCCTCGGGGCGAAGTGGGCCTCATTTTTGTGGCGGCGGGAGCCCAACTTCACATGAATGGTGCGCCGCTCCTGAACCCGGAACTTCAGGCTGGGATCATCGGCGCGCTACTCCTGACCACTGTGGCAGGACCTGTAGGACTCGCGTGGACCCTCGCAAAGCCTATGGGAGGCAAGTAAAAATCCTGGAATAGTGCTTTTGCGACTCGTGAAGCACCTAAGTAATCAAGCGTATGGAGTGCGGGGTGGGACTCTCCTAGCCTTCTAGGAAGGTCCGACTTGCGTGGAACAGGATTTGACGCGCCTTGCCGGCTTCAGGGGGAATCCACCATGTCTGTCCTACGGGCACTGGCCGTTCTGGTCTTCAACAGCGAAGGGACGCTGCTTCGCTACAGCCAGGAGGCCGTGGAGGTGACTGGCTTTCAGTCCAGCGAGGTAACCACCCTCCAGGGATGGTGCCGACAGATGTTTCCCGACATCGTGAATCACAGCTGTGCCAGCGATTCGATCGCGAAGGTGATCGAAGGGAAGGCGGGTCCCTCAGGCTCCTGCGAGTTTTCGGCCACCTTCCAGACGGCTGCCGGCAGGCACAAACTTGGTCACTTCACCGTGGTGTCCACGGGGGTCCTGGGGACAGCCGCACCCCAGATCCTCATCAGCGTCCTCGAGCAGGAGTTGGAGCCTTTGGATGGGCCGTCGGGTCTGCAGGATTCCGGGGTGACGGAGGTGGTGGCGAGGGCCCTGGACCGGATTCGAACAGCACAGCTCAATCTGGTGGCCATGCTGGAAGGCCGGCAGCGGCAGATCGTGGCTACTTCTCTAGCGATCCGGGAGAAGAAGGTTCCGGAAACCCAGCTCTGGGATGACCTTTTCCAGGAGGCCTTCGCCCTGGTTGAGATCCGTGACCTGGTGGGCTCCATCAGCGATTCCATCGAGGTCGTCCAGCGGGCGCTGAAAACCAATCCCCAGCAGATGGACTCTCGCCGACCCCTTGTGGGCTTACCGCTGGGCAAGCCAGTCACCCTGCCGTTGGGGCTCAGCCTTGAGGAAGTAGAACGCTTCTGGATCCTGAGCACTCTCAGCGCCGTGCATGGCAACCGGAGCAAGTGCGCCACGCGACTGGGCATCGCTCTACGAACTGTTCGCAACAAGCTCAGGGATTACCAATCCGAGGGGTTCAAGGTCCCCCCCCCTAAGCAGCCGAAGGGACGCACCATGACTGCGAAGACGAAGATCCTAGCGGAGGGACCTTCCACAAATGAGCAGGCTCCGGGGCCGCGCGTCCAGAAAACTCCCCGGACAGTCTAATTCGGAATGAGTATCCCTTTAATGCCCAAGGCTAGATGCGGCCTTTGGGGGGACCGCCTTGCCGTTATAGTCTCCAGGAGGAAGGAGTCGAACCTTTGACGGGAGTTCTCTCCAGCCATTCCCGAAATGGGCGCCCATCGCCTGATGAGGCTCCGTGGATTCTCTTTGTGGATGACGATCCACTGTTGTTGCGGAGCGTTCAGCGGACGGTCTACAGGCAATTCAAGATGCGGACGGCGGCATCGGGGATGGAGGCCCTGGAACTTCTCGCGATATCCACCCCCCCAGCTGTTGCGGTGATTGATCAGGGCATGCCGGAGATGCCCGGCATCGAGCTCCTCTGCCGAATGCGGGCGATTGCGCCGGACACGGTCCGGGTCATGCTGACGGGCCAGGCAGACTTGGCCCTTGCCATCCAGGCTGTCAACCAGGGCCAGGTCTTTCGGTTCCTGACGAAGCCCGTGGACATCCACACGCTCAATGGCGTGCTGACTGAGGCAATGCGGGTCTATGTCCAGAGGGAGGATGAGAACCGCCTGCTGGCGGAGGCCATGGCCGAACACCAGACCGAGGGCGTGGAGATCGAGCCATCTACGCTCATGCGGCATCTCCAGAGCAAATTGACGGGACGGGAGCTGGAAGTCCTTCGGTGCCTCGCCCAGGGGGGCACTTCCAAGGAACTGGGCCCCCGGCTGGGGATCAGTCCTCGCACTGTGGATGTGCACCGCAGCCACCTTCTCGAAAAGCTGGGCTTCAACCACGCCACCTCCCTGGTCCATATAGCGATCAAGGCTGGCCTGATCTAACGGCGCACTGCGCCGGACTGAATCAGGCTCATGGAAGGTTTGTCCCTCGTTTTCACCAGAGGGGGTAACATTTAATCGCCAATTCCAAACAATTAGGACTTGGTTCTTCCTGTCCTGCGTTTCGTGTCTGGCGTGCCTGCCTTGAAACGACCCATTCTCTTGGGCAACTTGTTGCATTGAGGTATTTTCATGCGGCTTTCGGCGCGGTTCCTGTTGGCGACTCTCCTGAGCTTCCTGCAGCCTTTCTTCAACGCTCGCGGACAGGCTCTGGAGGAATCCTTCAAGGTTGGCGTGGCCCCGCACACCAGTGCCCGAGTCATTCTTGAACTGTATCGGCCCCTACGGTTGCACCTCGAAAAGGAATTGGGCCAGCGGGTGGAGATTGTGACCGCTACCGACTTCACCGAGTTTGTCAGGCAGGCGCTCGCTCAGTCCTTCGATTTGGTGATCACGACGGGTCATCAGGCCCGCCTGCTCCAAAAGGACGCTCACTACGATCCGCTCCTCACCTACTCCGCCGAGTTCAAGTCGCTCATCATTGTGGCCACCAAGGGCAAGGTGCGGAATCCTGGGGATCTCAAGGGCACAACGGTGATCGGCTTGAGTTCCACCTCGCTGGTCACCCTGTGGGGAGAGCACTGGCTCAAGCGCCAGGGCCTCGGTGACGTACCTGTCCGCTACGTGAGTGCTGCAGACAGCGTGGCCCAGTTGGTCCTGAGGGGCGAAGGGAGCGCTGGCCTGGTATCCCTTGCGAACTACCAGAAGCTTGTCCCGGAAATCCGGTCTGAGCTTCGGGTGCTGGCGGAAAGCAAGCCCATGGCGGGCCGCGTCTACCTCTTGAATGGCAGGAACAAGAGGCTGTTGCCGAGGATCGACAAGGCACTCTGGTCCTTCGCGGCCTCCGATGCTGGCAAACAGTATTTCCTGTCGAACCAGCTTGAGGGTTATCGCAAGCTCCGCCGGGGTGAGCTGGAGGCCATGGAGCCCTACGCTAACGAGGTCCGCAGGAACCTGGAGTCGCGATGAAAATGGGTTTCCCAGGGGGTTCGGTTCGGGGGCGGATGCTCACGGCGGCCATCCTGATCGAGGCCACCATGCTCACGCTGCTCGTGGCGAACAGTCTGAGGCTGCTCTCCGGGCATTTGACCGATCAGGCCGCGCAGCACGCCGCCCAGATGTCACCGGTCCTCAACGCCGCGCTGATCGCGCCCCTGGCCCAGAGGGACTCGGCCACGGTGAAGGCCATTCTGGATGAATGTGCCACAACTCAGGGCATCGACTATCTGGCCGTGGCGGATGCCACCGGCAAGGTCGTTGCCGCCAGCGGCTGGGACATGGCCAAACCGCTGCCCAAACCGGATCAGGGTTTCCAACTGTTCGGTGCAGAGAACCCTCCGCGCTTCGACGTGGTCACGCCCATCACCATGGCCGGCCAGCAGATGGGAACGGTCCACTTTGGGCTGAATCTTTCCAAGATCCTGGCTGCCCATAAGCAGATGCTGAGCCAGGGGATGCTGATCGCCATCGGCGAGCTGCTCCTTTCCGCTGGGTTGCTGACGGTGGTGGGGTTCTGGCTCACCCGTCACCTCACGGCCCTGACCCTGGCCAGCGAAGCCGTTGCAAAAGGCAACCTGACCCCGCCCATGGTCTGGGAGGGCCGGGATGACGTGGGCCGCCTGGGTGCCGCCTTCAACGCCATGTCCAAGGCCATTCGCGACCGCATCCAGGAAATCACGGAATCCCGTGACATCCAGGCCTCGCTGGCGAAGGATATCGCCGAGGCCCATCGGCGGTTGGGCGAGATCACGCACACCATGGGCGATGGCCTCTACGTGGTCGATACCGAAGGGCGGATCACCTTCGTGAATCCCAGGGTGTCTGAGATCCTGGGATGGACCGAGGAAGAGCTGCTTGGGCGGAAGGCCCACGATCTGTTTCATCGGGACAAAGATGGCGGGTTGCTGCCTTTGCGGGAATCAGGATCCATGAACGTGCTCCGCACCGGGATCACCTACCGCACGGGGGATGTGGCCTTCATCCGGAAGGATGGAGCACCGCTGAATATTTCACTGGTGGCCTCACCGATCCTCCGTGGCCATGGGACCGTTGGCGTGGTGGTCTCCTTCCAGGATGTGACGGAGATCCAGCGCAATGCCACGGCCCTCCGGATCAGTGAAGAGCGGCTGGCCTTCGCCATCGAAGGCAGTGGGGACGGCCTCTGGGACTGGGATATCCCCTCGAGCACAGTCTTCTACTCCCGCTCCTGGAAGGAGATGCTCGGAGAATACGTCCCCGGTGAAATTGGCTCGGGCCTCGAAGAGTGGGAGTCTCGCCTACACCCGGACGACCGGGAGCGGGTCCTGGCCGAACTCCAGCAGCACCTGGACGGGAAGGCCGCCCTCTATCTCAGCGAGCACCGTATTCGGCGCAAGGATGGAAGCTACATGTGGGTCCTCGATCGCGGGCGGGTGGCGGAGTTGGATGCCCTGGGTTCGCCCATCCGGGTGATTGGAACCCATGCCGACATCACCCAGCGGAAGAGCATGGAGCGGGCCCTGGGACGGAAGGATCAGGTCCTGGAGGCTGTGAGCAGGTCCGTCATCGGGCTGCTGGATTCGGAATCCTGGGAGGATGGCATCCCTGACTTTCTGCAGGCATTGGGAGGGGCCTCTGCTGCCAGTCGCGTCTACATTTTCAGGAACCACACCGAGCTCGCCGAAGATGGGGATGTCCTCGTTGACCAGGTCTTCGAGTGGTGCGCTGCAGGCATCCTCCCTCAGATTGATAACCCCGAGCTGCAGAACCTTCCCATGAGGGCCGCTGGTTGCGGCCGCTGGGTCGAGGAACTCCAGGCGGATCGCATGATTTGCGGGAGGGTGGCGGATTTCCCCGAAGGCGAGCGGGAGATTCTGGAGGCCCAGTCCATTCGGTCCATGCTGGTGATGCCGGTCCACGTCAGGGGGGTCTGGTGGGGCATGATTGGCTTCGATGAGTGTGAATCGGATCGGATCTGGCCGTCCGCCGAGCAGGAGATTCTGCGCCTCGCTGGTCGGGGCCTGGGCGCCAAGATCGAACGAGCTGAAACCCGCCTGGAACTCGAGCGCCTGGTGGCCGAGCGGACCTGGGAACTGGATCAGAAAAACCTCGACTTGATTGCCGAAATGGGCACCCGTCAGGAGATGGAGGCCGCGAACCGGACCGTCATGCTCGAACTCGAACACGCCCGCAAGATGGAATCCATCGGCCGGCTGGCGGCGGGAATCGCCCACGAGATCAATACCCCAACTCAGTTCCTCGGCAACAACTTGGGCTTCCTGAGGGATGCCTATCGGAAGATCGACCAGGTCCTCGATGCCTACGACGGTGTTGCCCATGAGTCCACCGGTCCCCAGTCCGAGGCCCTGTCCGAACTTATCCATTCCACAAAGTTGGCCTATCTCAAGGAGGAGATGCCGCAGGCCATCGAGGAATCGATCGAGGGGATTGAACGGATTGCGAAGATCGTCCGGGCCATGAAGGAGTTCTCCCATCCGGGAGGCCGAGAGCAGATCCCCGTGGATGTGAACCAGTGCCTGGTCGCCACGACCACCGTTGCCAGGAACGAGTGGAAGTACATCGCCGAATTGAATCTGGACCTGGATCCTTCCATTCCCACGGTCCTTGGCTTTTCGGCCGAACTCAACCAGGCCTTCTTGAACCTCATCGTCAATGCCGCCGATGCCATTGGGGAGCGGGCCATTCTGTCCCCCGGCATGGGCCAGATCACCGTCTCGACCCGCAGCACACCCAAGTCCGTGGAAGTCCGGATTACCGACGATGGCATTGGGATGAGCGATGAGGTCCGCAGCAGGATTTTCGATCCCTTCTTCACCACCAAGAGCGTGGGCAAGGGGACGGGGCAGGGACTCACGGTCTGCTATCAGGTCGTGGTCACCCGCCACGGCGGCACCATCGTCTGTGATTCCACCCCGGGTCTAGGAACAACCTTCATCATCCGGCTGCCTCTGACGGTGCCGGCGGGCCTCTTGGAAGCCTAGGAGGACAGTCCCATGAAGGTGCTGGTGGTTGACGACGATCCCCTGATCCTGAAGGCGCTGCACCGTACTTTTTGTGTCCGTTGGCCTGCTTGGGAGATCGTTGCGGTGGCCTCCGGTGCGATGGCCGTGGGCTGGCTGACCCGGACCCCCTTTGATCTGGTGCTGACCGATATGCAGATGCCCGGCATGGATGGTTCGCTTGTTTTGAAAATGGCTCGGGAACTCCAACCTAACGCGGTCCGGGTCGTGCTTTCGGGCCATGCGCCCCTCCTTCGCATCATGGAGGCGCAAGGGGACTACCACCGTTTCCTGACCAAGCCCATCGACCCAAATGAGCTCATGACCATTCTGGGGGGCTATTGCCTGGATGGCAGCGATGCTGGCACCCAGAAGGCCCGGGCCCTGGTGGCCGGGCTCGAGGGAATTCCCTGCATCCCACGCAACCTGGTCCGGCTACGAGCCCTGCTCCAAAGTCCGAATCCGAGCCTCGCGGCGATCCACCGGGAGGTCTCCCTCGACATCGGGATGGCCGCGAAAATCCTGAAACTCGTCAACTCGGCCTACCTTTCGTTCGGTCGCTCCATCACAGACCTGAACCAGGCGGTCAAATACCTGGGTGCAACGGTCATTCACGAACTGGTCATGGGCCAGAATGTGTTGGCTTCAGCGGTGGATGTGACGCCGGAAGGCCTGGACCTAGAGGGCCTGTGGTCCCACTGCCAGAGCGTGGGCCAGGAGGCCAGCGCCCTCGTCCTCAAGGAAACGGGGAGCGAGGCTGCCGCAGCAGAGGCCTACTCCATCGGCCTGCTGCATGATGTGGGTATGGTCGTGCTGGCCACCCTGCCCTCCTCCGGCTACCGGGCCATCCTTGATGAAGTGGCTGCCAAGGGCGCGAACCTCCCCGCCCTGGAGCGCGCAAAATACGGGACCGATCATGTCCAGATCGGGGCCCAGCTCATGAGCCTTTGGGGCCTGCCAGAGTCCTTCATTTCAGCCATCCGGGAACATCATGCTCACCGCCTGGAAGACCACACGACCCTGATCTCCCTCGCGCTACAGGTGGCCCAGGTGCCCCTGGGGACTGATCCCTCAACAAGTCACTTATACGAGACACGCTTCCGCGACGGGGTAGACCCAGGGGGTGCAACGACGGTGGGGGAGTTGTGGGAGCGCCTCCTGATACCCTGGAAACAGTGTCGGGAGGCGAACGGAACGGCATGACGGGAGTAGACTTGAAGTCGCCCCTGGCCGGCAGGATGGCTGCAGTCGATGGCGCAGACCTGTAGCATGAGAAGCTCACCAATCAGCATGAAGGGACACGATGATGAAGCCTCGTATCATTCTGGTTGACGACGATTCCCTGCTATTGAGAGCCCTGAGGAGGATTCTTCAGGATGAGTTCGATATCGTCACCGCTGAATCCGGGGAAGAAGCCATTAAGTGCCTTACCGATTCAGGACCCTTCGCGGTGGTGATCGCAGATTTCATGATGCCGGGCATGGATGGCATCCAGTTCCTGGATCGGTGGGGGTTCCTGGCCCCGGACACCACCCGCGTCATGCTGACGGGTCATGCCAACCTGGATACGGCCATTGATGCCGTGAACCGCGGGAAAGTCTTCCGCTTCCTGACCAAGCCCATCAACGGGGACAACCTCAGGCTGGTCCTGCATGACGCCGTCAATCAATACGAGTTGATCACAGCAGAGCGGACCCTGCTGGAACAGACGCTCACTGGCAGCGTCCAGACCCTGGTGGGACTACTCTCCTTCTTTGATCCGCGGGCCTTCGGAAGAGCCAAGGAAGTCAGAGATCTCGCCCTTTCTCTGGCCGAAAGATACAGCCTGGATGTGGGCTGGGATATTGGCCTAGCTGCGCTTCTGGCAAGGATCGGCTGGCTGGCCATCCCCATCGAGGTCCAGGCGAAGATCACCCGGGGCGAACGACTGAGCCAGCAGGAACATGAGATGGTGCTGCGGGCCCCCGAGACCGGAGCTGACATCATTGCCAATATTCCGCGGCTGCAGTCCGTGGCCCAGATCATCAAGTACAGCACCAAGAACTACAACGGCACTGGCTATCCACAGGATCGAATCGCAGGCGAGGCGATCCCCCTTGGGGCCAGGATCCTGCGGGTGGTCCATGACTACACCGACCGGCTGCGGGTCCGACAGTCCAAATTGGTGGTCTTCAGCGAGATCGAAGCAGGGGTGGGCGAGAGATACGATCCCGAAGTGGTCCGGGCTCTCGGTGTCAGCATCCACCTGCCCGGCGGCAACGAGGCGGAGAGGCAGGTCCTGCTGGCTCTCGAAGACCTGAAGCCCGGCATGATCCTGGCGGACGACGTCTACGCCAAAGACGGGGAAATGATTGTCCTCCCCGTTGGGACCCATCTGAACCTGCTGCACATCGAAAGGCTGCGCAACTACGCCATGGGGAAGAAAATTTCCGAGCCGATCCTCATCAACAAACTCATCTGATCAGCCCTCTCGGGGCAGCTCCAGCACGAGGGATTCCACGAAGGTGGCCTCCACCTGGAACACCTCCCGGATGAGCGGGGCCGTGAGCACTTCATGGGGCCTGCCATTGCCAACAAGGCAGCCGTGATCCAGCACCAGCACACGGTCGAACCGATAGGCGGCGCGCAGATCATGAAGGCTCACCACGACCGTACTACCGCCAGTGGCCAGGGTGCGGGCGAGGCGAAGCACCTCCAGGGCATGCCGCACATCAAGCTGGGCCACGGGCTCATCCCAGAGCTGGATGGGGGCCTGGGTGGCCAGCGCTCGGGCCAGGCCCACCCGGTGTCGTTCCCCGCCGGAGAGACGAGTCGCAGGGCGCTCCGCCAGATGCGTGAGGTCCAGTGCCACCAGGGCTTCGCGGATGCCGGATAGATCATCGCCCCAGGCGTAGCGGCCCTGCGCGACCACCTCGCGCACCGGGAACGCGAACTCGAAGTGGGCTTCCTGCCCCACCCACGCCAGCTGGCGGCCCCGCTCTGAAAAGGGAATCTGGGCCAGGGGCAGACCATTCCACTGCACGCTCCCATTCGCCCGCAGCAGACCGGCTAGGGCCTGGATCAGGGTGGACTTGCCGGCACCATTGGGCCCTACCACCGCCACCAATTCCCCCGGGCCCAGGTCCAGGGAGACCGCCTCCAAGCGGCCCGGCACCGCCAAGGCAGATGCGTTTAGGGCGGCGATCGTGACTGGGCCCGCAGCCTTTCTCATCGCGGCCTCCGCAGCAGCCAGAGGAAGAAGGGGCCGCCGATGAGGGCGGTGACCACGCCAAGCCTAAGCCCCAGGGGGAAGGTGCGGGTGATCAGGTCGCAGGCGAGCAGGAAAGCAGCGCCGCCCAGCATGGAATAGGGCAGTAGCCGGCGGTGATCGGGGCCAAAGGCGAGCCGCAGGACATGGGGAACCACCAGGCCCACGAAGCCGACGATGCCGGCCACAGCCGTGGCCAGGGCGGTGAGGATGGTCGAGAGGATGATGAGCTGTTTGCGCAAGCGCTGGACATCCACCCCCAGGCTCTGGGCGCTCTGTTCACCGAGGCTCAGCAGGTCCATCGGGCGCCCCAGCGGCAGCAGCAGGAGGCAGGCCAGCAGGATCGGTGGCACGCCCATCCACACATGCTCCCAGCCCCGGCTCTCCAGGCCGCCCATGAGCCAGAAGAGGATCTGGGCGTTCACCTCGAAGTGCCCGGCGGTGGTGGTGAGCAGGAAGCTGGTGCCAGCGCCGAGGAGAGCATTGAGAGCCACGCCCGAGAGCAGCAGTTGCTCCATGCCGGCGCCCCGCTGGGCGAGCATCAGCACTGCGCCAGTGGCAGCGAAGGCACCGAGGACCGAGGCCACGGGCAGTGCCCACAGGGTGGTGGCGGCGAGGCCCAAGCCCGTGCCCAGCACCGGTCCCAAGGCCAGCACGGCCACGGCCCCGAGGGCCCCGCCGCTGCTGACGCCCAGGAGGCCAGGGCTCGCCAGCGGATTGCGGAAGAAGGCCTGCATCACCACGCCGCTGCCGCCGAGGGCCGCTCCTACCGCCAGTCCCACCAGCGCCCGGGGCAGGCGGAAGTCCCTCACCACCGTCACGGCCAGCGCATCACCGCCGCCCCCTAGGGCCGCCAACACCTGCGCGAAGCTGAGCCGCACTTCACCAAAGGCAAGCGAGGCCAGGAAGGCCAGGATGAGCAGTGCCAGCAGCAGGGGGAGGGCCAGACGTGAGGTCACGGGAATCGCTCCGGATGAAGCGCCTTGGCCAGTGCCTCGTAGGCATCGATGCGATGATGCGACACACTGGCCAGCATGGGGCCTGGAATCAGCACGAGGTGCCCAGCCTTGTAGGCGGGCAGGGCCCGGTAATGCGGGATGCCCGCCAAGCGTTCCCGGATCCTATCTTCGTCCGCAGCGACCAGCACCTGGATGTTCCAGACCAGCAGGCTTTCGGAAGGGGTCGGAGCGTGCCCCTTTAATCCGGCTTCGGCCGCCACATTTACAGCGCCAGCGTGGTTGCAGACGTCCTGGAAGGTGGTGCCGGTGCCGGAGGTAAAGGGGTAGCTGCCGACGCTGAGGACCCGAACGGGGCGGGTGCCTTGCAGTCGCGCCGCGAGGGCCGCAACGCGTCCTCGACTCTGGGCGACGAGGGCCTCGGCGCGAGCCTCCTGTCCCAGCGCGCTGCCCAGGCGCCGCAGACTGAGGTAGACATCCTCCAGCGTATCGAAGCGGTCCAGCACCACCAGGCGGACCCCGGCCCGCCTGAGCAGGCTGAGGGTTTCGGGGCGGGTGAAGCTGGCGGCCAGCACCAGGTCGGGGCGGAACTTCAGCACGCTCTCGGCATCGCTGTCGCTGAGGGCCGGGAAGCGTTTCGCGGCGGCCGCCACCGGACTGAACTGCAGATCGTGGCTGATGTGGCTCAGGGCGGCAATCTGGTCCGGATCGGCCAGGGCTAGTAGCAACTCGTCCGTGCCCACCGCCTGACTCACCACCCGCTGGGGACGCGCCGCCGAGAGCGGCAGGGCGAGGCTCAGGAGGGACAGGCAGCACTTCACCACCAAGGCCCCAAGGGCACCCGGACGCAAAGAGAGGGGCTGGACCAGGGCGCTTCTTGTTGGCCTGCGGCCAAGGTGGTGTCCGTTCTTACCCGGAATCAGCGGTGGAAGCATCACCACCTCCAGGTGGCGGTCAGGGTCCAGCGGGGGCCGGGGGCCGGGAAGCCATAGACCAGGGTGGCATCACCGTTTGAATCCGTGCGGCCGCTGAGCCAGTCCTGGACAGACTGTCTCGGCTGGAGCAGGTGCTCCCCGCGCAGGGCCAGCAGCAGGTTGCTGGTGGGCGCATAGGCCAGGCCCAGGCTGAGCTCGCGATAGGGCTTGCCAGTAGAGAGCACACTCCCGCCACTGCGGCCGGTATCGTCCAGATCATAGCGAGGGCCGATGCGGTCGAAGCGGAAGTGAGCCCGCCAGGTCTTGGACTGGATGAATCCAGACAGGGCCCCCGTAAAGAACGGATGCCGGAGGATGGCGTAGTTTTGGTCGCTGCCGAAGCGCTGGGAGGGCGTGTCGTGGTCCAGGTCGCGGGTCTCCTGGCTGCGAAGCATCAGGTCCCAGCCGAGGGCCACATCGCCCCCGCCACGCCAGCCCAGGGCTCCTTCCAGGCTCCGGGCCCTGATGGCGCCCTGATTTGCGTAGTGGGAGGTGAAGAGGGGCGGAAAAGCGAAGGTGGTGTCGTAGACATAGGCGAGCAGTTCGGCCACCCGGGTGCTCTGGGCTTCCAGGCGGTATTCCCAGTGGTTGGCAAGCAGACCGGTTGCGCCGATTTGGACCGTCCGGCTGCGCTCGGGCGAGATGGCATAGGGTTTGGCGTCCTGGCTTTCCGCCTGGGCGTTCAGGGCGAACTCGGTAGTGTTGGGCATCCGGAATCCCTGGCCTGCGCTGGCATACAGCCGGAGTTCCGGTGTGATCACCCAGTTGAGTCCCGAGCGCCAGGTGCCGGCCTCGGCGCTTCCGGCACGACTGCGAAGTCCCGTATCCAGGCGGGTCAGATCCCGATGGCCGGCATCCCGGCGCAGGCCTGCCACCCAGTCCAGGCCATCGGTCAAGGCCCAGCGCGCTTCCACGGCCGCCGCCAGGTCCCGACCCTCGCCGCGGTAGCTGATCGCAGCGTAGGTGGACGGATCGTAGTAGTTCTTGGCATGGCTGGTGTCTTCGCGGGCCTCCAGGCGGCTGGAGAGGCGGAAAGTCTTCGAGGGCGTCCAGTGCAGCGTGAGCTGGTCAGCCACACGTCGGAAGTCACGCCGGACCTGCTCCTGGTGGAGGAGGGTGAGCGGATCGCCCGTCAGCCCTGACAGGACCTGGAGGGCGTTTTCCAGCACGAGGTCCGGTGTCAGGGTCCAGCGCAGGGTGGTGCCCCAGTTTTCTTGGCGGGCACGGGTCTCGCGATCCTCCTGGTAGTACCGGGCCGGGGGCCAGCCCACCAAGGCGAAGGGGGTTGATGCTGTCTGCCCGCTGTTGCGGTAGGAGGCCGTAAACTCTGCCGCTCCGAGGCTGGTCCCGAGGCGCAGAAAGCCGCCCGCCTGGCGGAAGGCATCACCGGGGAAGCCGCTCTCCTGGCGCTGGGCCTCAGCTCCTGCCGCCAGCCAGGCCCGAGTTCCGGTCAACTGCACCCGCACCGTTCCGCCGAGCTGACCATCGGTAGCGACCTTCAGGCTGGTCTCGCCATGGAAGCCCGTGGCCCCTCGGCCCAGGCTGGTCAGGGCAATGACCCCGCCGATGGCGTCACTGCCATACAGCACTGAGGCAGGACCCAGGACCAGTTCGACCCGGGCGATGCCCACCAGGCTGAGGGTGCCCAGGTCCGGGCTGAGGGCTGTGGGGTCATTCAGGCGCAGGCCATCCAGTAGCACCACGACATTGCGGCTCAGGGTGCCATTGAGGAAGGCCGAAGTGGCCGCCCCCGGGCCGCCACTGGGCATCACCGCGCCAGGCTGGAGCACCGTCAGCAGGTCCCCCAGGGTGCGGCTGCCGAGGCGCTGCAGCTCTTCGGCTTCAACGATACGCACCGGGGCCGGGGTGCGGGTGACCTCCACCGGTTGAGCCTCGGCGCTGACGCTAACCGTGGCCTCGCCAGGTTTTTTATCTGGCTCGGCGGCCACCGAAAGGACGGCCACAACCGTCAGTAGAAATGAACTCCGGGAACAGCCCATCATGCCTCCGCGCATGACGTCGCGGCGGCGGGGCGAGTTCCCACAAGCTAGTGGAGAACCATGGCCCAGCCCGTGCCCGCGACGGGGGGTGAGGTCTTGGACCGGTCTCCGGGCTCGCACGCGACAGGAGCCTTGCAGCTCCCCCCGAACCTTCCCAGGACGAATCCCAGTGGCTTGGGTTTGAAGTCTCACCTGTTCAAAATAGAAGCAGATGGTGCATACCGTTGCGGGGCAGCGCAGGAGTCTCACCTGCTTCCCGAACATCCAACACTGAATTGTCAGAACCTTCAGGTAAGCACGGCGCAGGGAAGGGGTGCAAGTACAATGGCCCGATGCGAGCACCCATCGGCATCATCGGCGGCAGTGGCCTCTACCGGATGGAGGGCCTCGCCCTCGATCGAGTGGTGGAGGTGGCGACCCCCTTCGGGAGTCCATCAGGACCGGTCCACCTTGGCCGCCTGGATGGCGTGCCGGTGGCCTTCCTGTCCCGGCACGGCGAAGGACACCGGTTCACCCCCAGCGAGGTGAACTACCGCGCCAATATCTGGGCCCTCAAATCTGTGGGCATCGAGCGACTGCTTTGCGTTTCGGCCGTGGGCAGCCTCCAGGAGTCCCACCATCCCGGTGACCTGCGCCTGGTGCGCCAGTTCATCGACAAGACCCGCCACCGGCAGGACACCTTCTTCGGCGAGGGCCTGGTGGCCCATGTGAGTTTCTCCGAACCCACCTGTGCCCCTGTGACCGAAACGCTGCTGGCAGAGGGCCGGGGCCTGGGGCTGCCCATTGCGGGAGAGGCGACCTATGTGTGCATGGAGGGCCCGGCCTTCAGCACCCGTGCCGAGAGCCGCCTTCATCAGAGCTGGGGCGCCGATCTCATCGGTATGACCCAGGTGACTGAGGCCCGCCTCGCCCGCGAAGCCGAGCTCTGCTATGCCTGCATTGCCCTGGTGACGGACTACGATTCCTGGCGGGAGGGGGAGGCAGGCGTGGACGCGGCCTCGGTGCTGGAGGTCATGCACGCCAATGTGGACAAGGCCCAGCAGCTGCTCCGCCGGGCAGTGGCCCGCCTCTCTGCGGAGCCCCGACTCTGTGCCTGCGGTGAGGCCCTGAAGACGGCTCTGTTCACGGCCCCCGAGGCCGTTACCACCGAGGCCCGCCAACGGCTGGATCTCCTGGTGGCCAAGTACGGATATGGCGAGGCGCGTTGATGGCCCAGGTCCTTCCCAGCGCCAAGCTGCAGGTCCTGCTCAAGGATTTCCAGCAGATCGCCAGCATGTCGGGCTACCTGAACCACTCCTTCGACCCGCCCCAGTTGCGCCTGTTCTTCACGCTCTATGGCCGCGTGATGGTGGCCTCTCCGGCGGCGGGACTGGCCCTGACGCCACAGTTGCAGGCCTGGTGCGAGGCGGTGTCGAACCGCCTGCGCGAAGGCAGTTCGGGCACCATCATGACGCCCCAGGTCAATGTCAGCGCACCCCAGACCATGCCCGATGGTCGGGACTACTTGGTGGCCACGATCACCTTCAACACCAAAGTCACTGAGACCTCCTACCTCCGCATTCGCACGGCCATCCTCGCCGCCTATCAGGACGCCGTGAAGATGCGCGAGGTGGGGTTCACGATGATGGCTGAACCCGAAGCACCGGCCCAGGAGGGCGCCCCATGATCCGCAGACTGGCCGACCTGGTGGAAGAACCCAAGCACAACATTCGTGGTGGCACAGGCGCTGCGCTGGGTGTGGACCTCCTGAAGAGCGGTGAGATGGAAGGTGTCCTCAGCCTTGGCCGCATCACCCTGGAGCCAGGGGCCACCATCGGCGAGCACGAGCATCCGAACACGGAGGACCTCTACCTGATCCTGGAGGGGCGGGGCAGCGGGGTCCTGAACGGCGAGCGCTTTCCCGTGGCCGCTGGTGACCTGTTTCTGATCAAGGCGGGCGGCAGCCACGGCCTGATCAATGATTCGGAGGAGCCGCTGACCTTCCTGGGACTGCTGACGCGGTCAGCCTAGCGTCCTTGCCGGGCATAGCCCTTGGTCTGCACTAGGACGACACCCAGGATGGCCACAGCGCCGCCGATCCACGTGAGCAGGGCGGGGACCTCTCCCAGCCACACCCAGGCGATGAGGCTGGCCAGGACCGGGGAAAGATACAGGAAGCTGGACAGCAGCGAGGCGGGCATCTTCGAAAGCGCGAAGTTCCACAGGACGTAGGCGATGGCTGCAGGAAAGATGCCCAGGTAGAGCACGGCCAGGGTGGCCGAGGGGGCAGCGCTGGGAACCTGCCTGATGAGTCCGGGCAGGAAGGCCAGCATCGGCAGGGTGCCGGCCCAGATCGTGTAGCAGGAGAACTCGAGGGCCGAATGGCGACGCAGGCCCTGCTTGGTCAGGATCGAACACCCAGCCGCAACCCCCGCTGACAACAGGATCAACAGGGCACCTGGGGTGAAGTGAAAGCCACCGCTGCCGCTGAGCGCCAGGAGGGCCACGCCCCCGAACGCGAGCAGGATGCCTGCCCAGCCCAGGCGCGTGAGCCGTTCGCCGAGGATCGCGACTGATAGGAGCGCGGTGAACACCGGTGCCGCGGCAATCAGCAGGGAGGCTGCCCCGGCCTGGACCGTCAGCTCGCCATGGTTGAGGGCCACGTGGTAGATGCTGATCCCCAGGAAGCCCGCCCAGGCGATGCGTGGCAGTTCGGAGCGATCAGGCAGCCGCATCCGCCGGGCCAAGGCGTACAGAGCCAGCACTGCGGAGGCGGTGCCGAAGCGCAGCAAGGCCAACTCCCCGGGACCGTAGCCATCGGTGCCAGGGACGCCGGCCGGGGTGAGCCGCAGGCCCGCCCGGATGCCAGCGAAGGCCGAGGCCCACAGCAACAGCACGGTGGCGATGGCCAGCCAGGTCCGGGGCTCGCGTTTCCAGGGCATGCTTCCACCCTACTGTGGTACCTGGCGCTCCCGGTGGGGGGCCAGTCGTTCCTGCAGGGCCAGGCAGGCCCGTGCCCGGTGGCTGAGGCTGTGCTTGGTGGCTGCAGGTAGCTCGCCGAAGGTCTGATCGTAGCCGGCGGGGATGAAGATGGGGTCGTAGCCGAAGCCACCTTCCCCTCGGTGCTGGAAGGCCAGGGTGCCTTCGATGGTGCCGCTGACCGTAAAGGGCTCTCCCTGACTCCGAGTGGACATGGGTGCGAAGGCCAATACGCACACGAACCGGGCCCCCCGCGCCGCCCCTGCGGGCAGCATGGCCAGCAGGCGCTGATTGCGTTCGGAGTAGCTGGCGAGATCCGCCGCGAAGCGGGCACTCAGGACGCCCGGGCCGCCCCACAGTGCGTCGACACAGAGACCCGAGTCATCGGCCACCACGCCATCGGCGGGCTCCGTACCATGCTCCAGCCACCAGGCGCGGGCGCCCTCCGCCTTCTGCAGGGCATTGTCCTGAAAGAAAGCCCCAGTCTCGGGCAGCTCAGGAGCCTCCGCCGGCCACGGCACCAGGGTGACTTCAGGCAACAGCGCTGCGAATTCCCGCAGCTTGCCGGCGTTGCGGGAGGCCAGAAGGATTTTCAGCATCCCACCACCTCGGTGTACCAGCTGCGGGCGCGTTCGGGGGTCATGGGACCGTGGATGAGGGCGCGGCCATCGGCGAAGAGGGTGATCTCATCCGCGCCCTCCCGGCCCTTCAGAAGCACCCCGGCCTGCTTCCAGGAGCTGTGGGTGCGAGCTTCGAGGCGGTGCTTCAGGCTGGCGAGGTCGAGCCGACTGGGTGGGTTCACCCTGATCTGGACACCCTCCAGTCCGCACAGGGGACTGGCCTTGAGGGACCAGCGGGCATCCAGGAATTCCGTGACCCGGTCCGTACAGAAGCGGCAGCGGGTGGCCGGCGGCTTCAGGAACTGCCGCTCATCCTGCCAGAAATCAAACCGCACGAGTTCTGCGTGGGGAGCCTTGCCGGTAAGCACCTTCATTGCCTCCAGCGCGGCCCAGCTGGCGATGACGCCAACAGCTGGACCCAGGACGCCGGCGCTATCGCAGGTATCCACATCACCACTGCTCGGCGGCTCTTCCATGAGGCAACGCAGGCAGGGCGTGTGCGGTGGCTGGAGGGGCCAGACCACGCCTTCCCCGCCGATCACCCCGGCATAGATCCAGGGTGTGCCCGTGAGGATGGCCACATCGTTGATGAGGAAGCGGGCTTCGAAGTTGTCGGTGCCATCGCAGATGAGGTCGAAGCCGGAGAGCAGCTCCCGGGCGTTGCCGCTGGTGAGGTCGGCCACGACGGCCTTCAGGTCGATGGTGGAGTTGGCCTCGGCCAGCCGCTCCCTGGCCACCTCGGCCTTGGCCCGCCCCAGGTCGGACTCCCCGTAGAGCAGCTGCCGCTGGAGGTTCGATGCCTCGACCAGGTCGCGATCAATCAGGGTGAGGTGACCCACTCCGGCCCGGGCCAGCCAGGGCGCAATGACCGAACCGAGTGCCCCCAGCCCCAGCACCGCCACCCGCTTCGAGCGCAGAGCCTCCTCCGCCTCACGGCCAAGAAAGATGCGCTGCTTGGAGTAGCGGTCCATGGTCAGCTCTCAGCCTCCAGTGTAAAAGCAACGGCGCCCTTGCGGGCGCCGTTCCACAGCCGCCAGCCTACAGCCTAGTTGCCCGCTTGGCCGGACTCGGCCATGGCCTTCTCATACTCGGCCTGGAGGCGGCCAGCATCGGAGATGGCGAACTTGTAGACGTATTCGAAGCGGTCGGCACCCTTGGTGAGGGCGATGATCACTTCATAGACGCCTTCGCCGGTCACCTCGAAGGGGCTGGCGATGACATTGAAGGTGCCTTCCTTGGCGCCGTCGGGGATCTGCACGTCGCTGTCGCGGATGACGTCCTTGCGGTCGCCGGTGGGGCTGACGATGGAGAAGCCGAACTTGAACTGGCCGTCCATGCGGGAGAAGCGGGTGTAGAAGCACACCTTGGGCAGGGTGAAGGGCACCTGGGGGACCACGATGTGGTGGTCGTACAGGCCCATGAGCGAGGTCTTCCCGCCCATTTCCTGGCGGATGTCATCACAGAGCAGCGTGAATTCGTGCTTGGGGGCCTTGATCTGGACTTCTTGCATGGGGGGCTCCGAAAGAGGGGGCATCCTTGGGTGAAGGGAAAGTTTACCCTTGAAGTCGGTCCCATCCAACCCTCGGTTGGTGGCGACACCCTGGAGGCTGCATGCGGCGTTGGTTCTGGATCCTGTTGATTGCGCTGGGACTTCAGGCCCAAGAGGCCCGGATTCAGATTGTTGGGACTACCGACATGCATGGTCATGTGCTGCCTGAAGACACCTTCAGCCTCCTGCCAGCGAACCTTGGCTGGGCCAAGATCGCCACCCTCGTCCGCCGGCAGCAGGCCCTGAATCCGAATACGATCCTGGTGGATTGCGGCGATACGATCCAGGGCGAGCCGCTGAATTATGTGCGGAATGTGTTGCGGCGGGACCTGCCGGAACCCAGCGTGGCCATCATGAACGCCCTTGGCTACGCGGCCATGGCGGTGGGCAACCACGAGTTCGATTTCGGGCTGGAGGTGCTGCGCGAAGTGGAGAAGCAGGCCCGGTTTCCTTTCCTCTCGGCCAACACGCTGGAGGCCAAAGGCAAGCCCGGCTTCCCCGCCCACACCATTGTGACCGTGGCGGGGGTCCGGGTGGCGCTGGTGGGCTTTACCACCCCACGAATCCCCTGGCTGACGGAGCCGCTGAACTACGCAGGGCTTCACTTCGAGGATGTGGTCAGCACCGCCAAGGACCTGATTGCTCGCCTGCGGCAGAAGGAGAAGGTGGATCTCGTGGTGGCCCTGGTCCATGCGGGACTGGGCCAGGTCGACGGCCTTGCGGCCGGCGAGGATTCCGCCCTGCGGCTTGCGGAGCAGGTGCCGGGAATCGATGCCATCTTCTCTGGCCATACCCACCAGGCCATCCAGACAGAGCACAAAGGCATTCCCATCCTCCAGGCCCAGGCCTATGGCCGGGCCCTGGCGGTGCTGGATCTGGACCTGAAAAAGGAGAAAGGGCGCTGGCGCGTGCTGGCGAGCGCCGGACGGCTGCTCAGGCCAGATGACGCCACCGTTAGCGATGGCGAGGTGCTCGGCCTCACCGCGGCACTGCGAGCCGCCACTGACCGTTACCTGGATACGGCCGCCACGAACCTGCTGGTGGACCTCGACAGCCGTTGGTCCCGGATGGAGGACACACCAGTCATGCAGCTGCTCCATCAGGTGCAGCGTCAGGCTACGGGGGCGCAACTATCGGCAGCGGCTAGCCCCGGTGCGAAGCTCTTCATTCCCAAGGGAGCAACCAGTGTGCGTCAGTTCTATGCCCTGGCGCCCTATGAGAACCAGCTGGCCCGGATTCGCGTCACCGGTGACCAGCTCCGTCGCTACCTGGAACACTCCGCAAGGCACTACCTCTACAGCTGGGAGCCAGAGCTCTACAACCGGGAGATCCCCATCTTCAACTACGACACCGTGGACGGCGTGAACTACGCGCTGAACCTGGGTAAACCCCTGGGCAGCCGGGTGACGAAGCTCACCTTCCAGGGCCAGCCAGTGAAGCCCGAGCAGTCTTTCACCCTGGCCATTACGACCTACCGTCTGCGTGGCGGTGGCGGTTACATGGAGGCCATCGGCTTCACCGGAACGGCCGAACTCATCACGCCAGCCTCCCAGCGGAACCTCCTGTTGGAGCTGGTGCTGGCTCGGCCCTCCCTCAATCCCGCCCCGGTGAACAACTGGCGGACCATTCCCTACCTCGATCGCGAGCGGGTGTTCAGCCTGGCGCGCTAGATCCGGCTGGCGAAATCCCGGAGGCGTCGAAGCAGGGCTTCTGGACTGAGCCCTTCATCCTCTAGGAGGCGTCCGGGGTCCCCGTGATGAACCAGATGATCAGGCACGGCGCAGCGCAGCAGAGGACGGAGAATGCGGGCATCGGCCAGGGATTCCGTGACCGCGCCGCTGAACCCACCGGGGGCGCAGCCTTCCTCTAGGGTCACGATGCCCCGGCAGCGGCGGGCCCATTCGTGGATGAGGGCCTCATCCAAGGGCTTCACGAAGCGCGCATTGATGACCGCACAGGCGAGGCCATCTCCCGCCAGCTTCTCGGCAATCTTCCTGGCCGGCTCAACCATGGCGCCAATGGCGCAGAGCAGGAGGTCGTCACCCTCCCGAAGCAGGGCACCCTTGCCCACGGGCAAGGCGGTGATGGGATCTTCCATGGTTACGCCCAAGCCGTTGCCGCGGGGATAGCGCAGGGCTGCGGGGTGCCCGCAATAGACCGCTGTCAGCAGCATGCGCCGCAGCTCGTTTTCATCCTTCGGAGCCATGAGCACGATGTTGGGCAGGCAGCGGAGGTAGGCCAGATCGTAGAGCCCATGGTGAGTAGGGCCATCCGCCCCGACGATCCCGGCCCGATCCAGGGCGAAGGTCACGGGCAGATTCTGGATACAGACGTCATGGGCCACCTGGTCGAAGCCGCGCTGCAGGAAGGTGCTGTAGATGGCTACTACGGGTCGCATCCCCTGGGCCGCTAGGCCCGCAGCGAAGGTGACCGCATGCTGCTCGGCGATGCCCACATCGAAGCAGCGGTCGGGGAAGGCCTTTTGGAAGTGGTTCATGCCCGTGCCGTCCAGCATGGCGGCGGTGATGCCGACGATGGTGGCATCATTCTTGGCCAGTTCGACCAGGGCCTTGCCAAATACGCTGGTGTAGCTTGGCGGGGAGGGCTGGGCGGGATCCGTCTTGAGCTTGATGATCTCGCCGGATTCGGCGTCAAAGGCGGTCACGCCGTGCCACTTGAGGGGATCCAGCACGGCCGGTTCGTAGCCGTAGCCCTTCTTGGTCTGCACATGAAGCAGCACGGGCCCGTCCTTCATCTTCTCCCCGGCTTCGGCGATGGCCTTCGAGGTGGCGCCCACATCGTGGCCGTTGACGGGTCCCAGGTAGCGGAAGCCCAGGTCCTCGAACAGCAGGCCCGGCACCATGAGGCGCTTGAAGCTTTCTTCGCTCCACTTCGCCGCCTTGGCCACGCCCTTGCTGAGACCCTCCAGGGGGATGGCCTTGATGGCGTGCTCGATGCGGTCCCGCCAGCGCTGGTAGTACTGGCCCGACATGATCTGGTTGAGGTAGCCCTGCAGGGACCCCACGTTGGGGTTGATGCTCATGTCGTTGTCGTTGAGGATCACCAGGAAGTTCTTGGTGGCCAGGTAGCCCGCCTGGTTGAGGGCCTCGAAGGCCATCCCGGCGGTCATGGAGCCGTCGCCGATGACGGCGATACAGGCGTGATCCTGCTTCTGCAGGTCCCGCGCCTTGGCCATGCCCAGCGCCGCTGAGATGCTGGTGCTGGCGTGGCCCGCGCCGAAGTGGTCGTAGGGGCTCTCCTCCCGCTTGAGGAAGCCCGACAGGCCGTGGTGCTGGCGCAGGGTGGGGAAGCGGCCTTTGCGGCCCGTGAGGATCTTGTGGGGGTAGGCCTGGTGGCCCACATCCCAGACGATTCGGTCCTGCAGGAAATCGAAGTGGTGGAAGAGCGCCACCGTCAGCTCAACGGTGCCCAGGTTGGAGCTGAAGTGGCCGCCGGTCTCGGACACCGAGGCGATGAGGAAGGCGCGCACCTCCACCGCCAGCTGCTCCAGCTGGGCCGGGGAGTAGTGCCGGATCTGCTGCGGCGCCGACAGGGAATCCAGGAGAGGGTAGGGGTTGGCCTCGGTCACGCGGGCACCTACTTCGCCCGCTGGGCCAGATAGCGGGCCCAGGCTTCCAGGGAAGGTCGGTTGGGAAGGGTGGCTAGATGACATAGGGCAGTCTCAGTGGCCTCGGCGAGGGCGCGGCGGGCGCCGTCCAGCCCCAGCAGGGATGGGTAGGTGATCTTACCCTTGCCGGCGTCTTTTCCGGTGCGCTTGCCCAGCTGGACCTCGGTGGCGGTGGCATCCAGGATGTCGTCCTGGATCTGGAAAGCGAGGCCCAGGGCCGCCCCGCAGGCTCGCAGTGCGGCCCGCTGGCCGGGGTCAGCGCCCCCCAGGACGGCCCCGATCTCCAGTGCTGACTGGAGCAGGGCCCCGGTCTTCATGCGGTGGATGAGGCGCAGGTGGTCCAGGTCGTAGGCCGCCACCTGCTCGCCTTCCAGATCCAGGGCCTGGCCGCCGGCCATGCCGCGCCAGCCCGCACCCTCCGCCAGCAGGATCAGGGCCTCGGCCCGGCGGTTGGGGTCCAGGTCTGCCCCCGCCAATACGCCGAAGGCCTCGGTCAGCAGGGCGTCTCCGGCCAGGATGGCGTGCCCCTCCCCGAAGACCTTGTGGTTGGTGGGTCGGCCCCGGCGCAGGTCGTCGTCGTCCATGGCGGGCAGGTCGTCGTGGATCAGGGAGTAGGTGTGGATGTACTCCAGGGCCAGGGCGCCCGGGAGGGCCTGGGCCGCGGTGCCACCCACGGCTTCGGCGGCCAGGATGCAGAGCACGGGTCGCACCCGCTTGCCACCGGCCTCCAGGCTGTAGCGCATGGCCTCCCCGAGGCGCGCAGCTGCGCCCTCTTGGAAGGGCACGGTGAGCGCACCGTCCAGCAGGGGCAGGAGGCGGTCGAGGTCCGCCTGGACCTGAGCGCCGGGTTCCCCTGCAGGGCTCACTTGGCCTCGTCCAGGGGCTCGGCGCGGTACTCGCCGCCCAGGCCCGCCTTGAGCCGCTCCACCTTGCGCTGGGCTTCGGCCAGCTGCTGCTGGAGGGCCTGGCTGAGCTGCACGCCCTCCTCGAAGCGGGTGAGGGCTTCTTCCAGGCCGAGGGTGCCCGACTCCAGCTGGCGCACCAGGGCTTCCAGGTGCTCGAGTCCAGCGTCGAAGGTGGGTTGGCCGGTCATGGGAGATCCAGGGAAGGGCCGTCCGGGCCCGGATCAGTCTAGCCCTTCCCTGGCCGGTCGGGGTTCCCCCATGCCGGTCCGGGGGCAGTTTGGGATACCTTCTTCCTGGGGGTGCCCATGGCCCGCGTGCTGGTGGTGGACGACAGCAAGGAGACCTGCGAGTTCCTGGAGGAACTTCTGGGCTCCATGGGACTGGAGGTGCTGAAGGCCACCGACCCGGACCAGGCCATCGCCCTGCTCAATGCAGGCCCCCTGGACCTGCTGCTGTCCGATATCAACCTCGAGGCCAAGAAGGACGGCCTGGACCTCCTGCGTGCGGCCAAGCCCCTGGGCGTGGACACCATCCTCCTGTCGGGCTTCGGCACCCTGGAGACCGCCATCGAGGCGGTGCGGGAAGGGGCCTTCGACTTCCTCAGCAAGCCCTGGAACAACGAGGAACTGAAGGCCCTGGTGAGCCGGGCCCTGGCCCGCCGCCAGTCCAGCGGCCACAGCCGGACGCAGGATCCCCCCAAGGCCAAGCGCAGCCTCATGATCGGCTCCAGTCCCCGGATGATGACCGTCTACAAGACCATCGCCAGCCTCCAGAACAGCCGGGCCACGGTGCTCATCACCGGCGAGAGCGGCACCGGCAAAGAGCTGGTGGCGCGCAGCATCCACCTGTCCAGTGACCGCCGGGACAAGGCCTTCGTGGCTGTGAACTGTGGCGCCCTCACCGAGACGCTGCTGGAGTCCGAGCTCTTCGGCCATGTGAAGGGGTCCTTTACCGGCGCCATCGGGGAGAAGCCGGGCCTCTTTGAGGAGGCCACCAAGGGGACCATCTTCCTCGACGAGATCGGAGAGACCAGTCCCAGCTTCCAGGTGCGTCTGCTGCGGGTGCTCCAGGAGCAGGAGATCCGCCGCGTGGGCGGCAACCGGACCATCCGCGTGGACACCCGGGTCATTGCCGCCACCAACCGGGACCTGCAGGCCATGGTCAAGGACGGCACCTTCCGGGAGGACCTCTACTACCGCCTGAGCGTGGTGGAGCTGGCCGTGCCCCCCCTGCGGGACCGCCGGGAGGATATCCCGGCCCTGCTGGACCACTTCATCGGAGAGATCGGTCAGAAGGACGGTCAGTCCTACCAGGTGCACCCGGAGGCCCGGCGGGTGCTGGAGGCCTACTCCTGGCCCGGCAATGTGCGGGAGTTGAGCAACGCCGTGGAGAACCTCACCCAGCTTTGTCGGGGCCGGGAAATCATCGTGGACGACCTGCCGGCCAAGATCCAGGCCGACGTCCTCAAGAAGGCTCTGCGCCGGGCTGACGGGGCCGAGACCCTGCCCAACCTGGTGGAGGATTGGCCCTCCCTGGATGAGCTCGAGCGCAGGTACATCCAACTGCTAATTGGAAAGCACAAGGAAAAACAGCGCATTTCGGAAATTCTAGGGGTGGACCGGACCACGCTTTACAGGAAACTCAAGCGTTATGGCTTCCACGAGGGTGATTAGGGGACTTGTAACTCTTGAGGTTGGTGGCAGCTTGCTACAAGTTGCAGAACGCCACACCCAGCGAGGGGCGAGCGAAGGCATAAGTATTGAAAATAAAAAAGATGAGTATTGGCCCAGATACTGCTTCATGAACTCCGCTTCCGGCCGTGCCGGATCACCCATTGGAGAAACACCATGAAGAAGTTTGCTGCACTGCTCTTGGCCGTCGCCCTGATCAGCCCCGTCTTCGCCGAAGATGCCAAGAAGGCCGAGGCCCCTAAGGCTGCTGCCCCCAAGGCTGAGAAGGCCGCCCCCAAGGCTGCTGCCAAGGCTGAGCCCAAGGCCGAGAAGGCCGCCGCTGCCCCCAAGGCCAAGAAGGCTGCCAAGAAGGCTGCCGC
>SESE01000200.1_pt1 | contig 26465 bp, 20 predicted proteins | sample 3171371 | NCBI WGS metagenome assembly SESE01 (sample SAMN06051881, study PRJNA518727) | freshwater metagenome | biome: subpolar coniferous forest; feature: holomictic lake; material: water; isolation source: holomictic Lake 442, 13 m depth | place: Canada: near Kenora, Ontario | collected... | reverse complement strand
AATCTTAGGGCGTTGGATGACACCTCGTCACACGGTTGGTCGTGCCGCCCCTTGAACGCCACAACCTCAACCGGACCACCCGCGTTGCCGGCCAGTCGCCGCGCACTGTCACTAGGCGCGAGCCAGTCCTTGTCCGCCTGCATCACCAGCACTGGACACGTTACCGAACGAATGAACCTCTCGGGCACATTGTCGCTGATCCTGTAGCCAGCAATCCGCTCCGCAATCCTGAACGCCGGCCACCAGACCGTCGGCGGCAGGAGCATGTCGCCGGTCCGGCTCCGCAGAAGCTCGCCAAGATCCGCGAATGCACCCTCTGTTATAACCGCCTTTATCTGGACCGGTCCGGTGTATTCAGAGACCGCCCTGAGGGCCGCGCTGCCGCCCATCGAGTGCCCCAACACCACCGCCTGGGTGATGCCCATGCCGCCAAGCCAATCCAGCGCTCCGAGAACGTCGGCAGCTTCATTGTAGCCAATGGACGTTGCAGCATAGGGATTGTCGCCGTGGCCGGCGAAGTCGAACACAAACACGTTGCAGTAGTCAGCAAACGCCCTGACGTAGGGCAGTTCGTGGGTCTTGTTGCTGCTGCGGCCATGGCACAGAAGCACAACCGCGGCCGAATCCTGCCGCCTGAAGAACCAGCCGGCCAGACTGCAGCCCCGCCGGCTGGCAAAGACCACCCCTTCATGCGGCATCTGCTTGACCAGCCCGGCGCTGTATCTGGTATAACGCTTGAAGATGTTCGGGAATGCGATCGCAACCACACAGGCCGCTGTGGCAAAGATGTGGTAACCAACCACAGCCAGAAGCAATGCTATCAGCACCCGTTTGGCGCCGCGAGGGATCACGTATGCCATTTCCCAACCTTGCAGCCGTATTCCTCACCTTCAAAGAACCTGCTTCCGTCATCCTGTCAGGCCGGTCAGAACCCGTAGACTGCGCCAAGGCTTATGCACAGCCCGACGTCATCAGATACATAGTCCACTTCACCGTACGCTGAAAGGTTCTCGACAATGTTCCCAAGCCCATACGTCACACCAAGGCAGCCAACGACCTTCCAGTCGTCACTGCCGTCGGATCCAGCCTCAGAACCTGAGACCTTCGCCGCGGGCGAATCCGGCCCGGCCCCGGCTGGCTCCACAACCGCATCGCCTGCGGCGGCGTCACCAAGGGAATACATGGCGCCAAGGCCGGCATACAGGGCCAGGTTATCAACCGACTCGACCCGCGTCCCGGTCAACAGCATGGCGTTGATCGTGCCGTTGTCCGAGGCGTTGTCTACGTCCCATGTCCCGTAGCCAAGCCGGAAGGCAAGATCAAGGAACAGGTCCACCGGCAAGGTATACTGAACCGCTGCGCCAAGCCCGACAGTCTCGTCATCTGGCCCGACAACAGCAGCGACATCGCCGATGAGGAGCACGTTCGGAAGCACGCCATACGAGCATCTCCCGCCTGCAATCGTGCTGTCGACGGGTTCGTCAATCCAGACGGACACACCAGCCCCAAGCGATATCGCCCCGGCGTCCGTCCTGCCGGCGGTTTGTCCAACCGCCAGGATCTGAGCCATCGCACCGGACCCGACCGCCATGAGCACAGCAAAAACCGCAAAACGTTTCATTTCCAGCCTCCTCGACAATGTGACGGTAATTGTCCCTGCCGCGCCCCCTGACGCGGCTCACCCTGCTGCCGACATCACGCCGCAACTCTACTTTCCGACCGCAGCCAAGTCAAACACCCAAATCCGGAGACAGGGTGAACGTGCGGCAGCATCACGGGGAAATGGCGGCGGCGGATGCAATTCTTGCTGGACTACGGAGGATCTTCCGACCAGTATGCCCGCCGATGAAGAGACCGCAGGCAACCAGGGGGCAATGAAACACCATGACTCAGCAGTCAACAAACCAGCTTGAAGAAGGCGGCACACTAACACTGGACTTCGACAAGATCACCAAGGCGGCGGCGAAGTGCAGGGGCTTGATCCCGGTGGCTCTTCAGGACGCAGACACAAACGAGGTCATCCTACTGGCGTACACAAACGAAACGGCATTCAAAAAGGCTGTCACGACTCGCTGCGTGGTGCTCTGGAGCACGTCGAGAAACGAGCTGTGGGAGAAGGGCGCCACGTCAGGAAACACCTTCGAGCTGCTCGATGTGCTGGTAAACTGTGAACAGAACTCGCTCCTGTACAAGGTCCGCCCCCGCGTCAAGGGAATCTGCCACACGAAGAACAAGGCCGGCAAACCCAGGAACTGTTTCTACCGCAGGCTGAATCTCGATACGCTCGGACTGGACAATCTGGACGCGTAGAACAACACGGTCCAGCCGCTCAGTACGACTTCGCGAAGATAACCCGGCGCCTGCTGGGCTTGCCGCTGATGACACAACGACCTTCCTCTTCCGGCGCATCCATGGGGATGCAGCGGATCGTGACACCGAGGTCGTTCTTAACTGTCTCCTCGACATCCGGCTCACCGCTCCAATGACAGAGCGCAAAGCCGCCGTGGATCTCGGGTTTCTCCGCGTTGGCTGGTGTGAAGAACTTGTAGAACTCGTCCTTCGACTCGATCTTCCTTGTGTTCGTCTCCCTGAGCGCCATGGCACGATCAAAATAGACCGAGTGGATCCTGTCCAGTTCCTGTGCGATCCCGGCCACAAACTGGGCCCGCGGCATCACCGTGCGCTTCTCGCGGGCCTTATCACGGAAACCCACGCACACGGCATCGGCATCCACTTCCCTCTTGCCGATCTCGACCCAGAGCGGGATACCCTTCTTGATCCATGACCACATCTTGTCGCCACCACGCATTTCGCGGGCATCAGTGACAACCTTGATGCTGCCTTCCATGTACTTCTGCGCGCCGAGCTCGCCGGCCAGCCTGTCGCAGTACTCCCTGACCCCTGATTCCGAGTGATCCCCATGGCTCATTGGCAGTATCGCCACATGGGCTGATGCGAGCCGTGGCGGCATGACAAAACCGTCGTCATCGCTGTGGGCCATGATGATCCCGCCAATCAGGCGGGTGGAAACCCCCCAGGATGTTGTCCACGCATGCTGATCCTTGCCCGATTCGTCCTGGAACTTGATCCCTGACGCGCGCGCAAAGTTCTGGCCGAGGAAGTGCGATGTCCCCGACTGCAGCGCTTTGCGGTCCTGCATCATGGCCTCGATGGAGAACGTCGAGACAGCTCCGGGAAAACGCTCGGATGCGGTCTTCTCGCCCTTGATCACGGGCAGCGCCATGTAGTCCTGAACGAACGCCGCGTAGACTTCCATCATCCGCGCGGTTTCTTCCAGGGCTTCCTTCTCCGTACTGTGGGCGGTGTGTCCCTCCTGCCAGAGAAACTCAGTAGTACGCAGGAACAGCCGCGGCCGCAGTTCCCAGCGCACGACATTCGCCCACTGGTTGATCAGCAGGGGCAGGTCACGATACGATTGCACCCACTTGGCGAACGAGGCGCCAATGATGGTCTCCGAGGTGGGCCTGACAATCAGCGGCTCCTCCAGTTCGCCATCCGGCACAAGTTTGCCCCCCTCCTTGGCAGCAAGGCGGTGGTGCGTGACTACTGCGCATTCCTTAGCAAAACCCTCGACGTGCTCAGCCTCCTTCTCCATGAAGCTCTTGGGAATGAACAGGGGAAAATATGCGTTCTGGTGGCCTGTCGCCTTGAACCTTGCATCCAGAACCCGCTGGATGTTCTCCCACAGGCTGTAACCCCACGGCTTGATGACCATGCAGCCGCGGACCGGGGAAGACTCCGCAAGGTCGGCCGCCTTGATCACCTGCTGGTACCACTCTGGATAGTCGTCGGTTCTTGTAGGTGTGATCGCCGTTCTCTGTGCCTGTGCCATTGTAGTGTCCTTTGTCAGTTGCTGCGAGCGTTCCATCCCGGCTGCTGCCGCGGCCGGCGCCCTCAGCGATGTTGGTCCAAATACTCCCGGCAACCCCGGCAAACCGGCGGGCTCGCCGCCCCCCCCAGTAGCACCTACCGCCTGACCCGCTCGTGCTCCGCCCGGCCGAGAATTCCTACATATCCATTCGCGCCATCATCCGCGGAAACGGGATGGCTTCGCGAACGTGCCGAAGGCCGCAAATCCAGGAGAGTGTTCGCTCTATTCCAAGACCGAAGCCGCCATGCGGCACGCTGCCGTACCGGCGCAGGTCCAGATACCACGCATAGTTGGCGGGATCAAGCCCGACTTCCCTGATCCTGGCCACCAGTACCTCAGGGTCTTCTTCGCGCTGGCTGCCACCTATGATTTCGCCATACCCCTCCGGCGCGAGAAGATCCATATTCCTGACCGTCCGGCCCTTTCCTCCATCAGCCACCTTCATGTAGAAAGCCTTTGCTTCCTTCGGATAGTCGGTGACAAACACCGGACGGTCGTGCATGCGCGAGATTATCGTCTCATCGCTGCCGCCAAGGTCTTTCCCCCACTCGAAGGTGCCGGCCAACCTTATGTGTTCGGGCCTGGCGGCAAGATCTGCCTCGAGATCGTGAATCTCCTCCCTCAATTCCGAAGCCTGATCCTGGAGCCTGTCGCGCGCCGGTCCCTTGGCCGCCTGGGCCAACCGCTGGTCAAGAGTCGCGAGCTCTTTGACCTTCTTCTGAAACTCAGCCCGGTCACGCTCAAGTTCGTCGATAAGCCACTTTGCCGTCTTTTCGCTTCTGAGCATCTCCGCAGCCTCAGTATACGTGATCCGCGGAAATGGCTTCCTGATTGCCATCAACGGAGCAATGTCCCGACCAACCAGCGCCAGGTCGGCCTGATTACCGGCAAGGACTGCGTCGACAATCGAGCAGACCATATCCTCCGCGAGGGCCACAACATCGTCCAGCTCGGCGAAGGCGATTTCAGGCTCGATCATCCAGAATTCAGAAAGATGGCGGCGGGTCTTCGATTTCTCGGCACGAAATGTCGGGCCGAAACAGTAGACCTTCCGCAGCGCCATGCACGCGCTCTCAAGGTAGAGCTGGCCAGTCTGGGCGAGAAACACCTTTTCTCCGTAGTAGTCAACGGAAAACAGCGACTTGGCATCCTCCCCGACGCCAGGGGTAAGAATGGGCATGTCGACGAGGGTGAAATCACGATTGTCGAAGAAGCTGCGGGATGCCTTTATGACAGTGTGGCGTATCCTGAGAATGGCAGCCTGCCGCTGTGACCGCAGCCAGAGGTGGCGGTGGGACATCAGAAAATCAACTCCGTGAGCCTTCCGGGATATCGGATAATCCTCAGCCTTCTGGAGCACACGGATGTCTGAAACGGCGATTTCGCAGCCGCCCGGCGCACGGGCATCCGATCGCACGGTGCCGCTGACCTCCAGTGACGACTCCTGCGTCAGTTCGCCCGCGGCGCTGAACACATCCGGGTTGCCGGCTTCCGCAATGCACTGACACACACCGGTACCGTCACGGACAAGAAGAAAGGCAACCTTGCCGCCGGACCTCTTTCCGAGCAGCCAGCCCGCTATCGTGGCTTCCGCGCCGGCTTTTTGCGACAAGTCCTTGATAAGCGTCATCGGCCGGATCATCCGCAATTTCTCCTTCGCGCCTGGTCTGGGCTTGTCGCCCACAGGCACGGCGCCGGATGATGCGTCATCACCGGATGATAGTCAAGATTGGCAAGGCGACGTCCACCAACAGGAACGGGAACAGCTCCACCCTTCCATGGATCCTGTCGCCAGCCGCGGTGACTCGCCACGGCACCGGAGGTGGATGAGCAGCTAAAATCTCTTGCAGTGACAGCGATCCAGCTTCAGAATGGCACGAGAGCTCAGGAGAGAACCAGATGAGTCGATCCTTCCTCACACAATTTGCGTGGCTTTCGATTGCGGCGTCTATCGTCACGATGGCGCTGAAGGCTGCCGCGTACTACCTGACCGGATCGGTCAGTTTGTTGTCGGACGCCGTTGAGTCTATCGTAAACTTGATCGGCGGCGTCGTTGCCCTGACGATGCTGACCATCGCTGCCCGGCCGGCGGACAAGGATCACGCCTACGGCCACAGCAAGGCAGAGTATTTTTCCAGCGGGGTCGAAGGCACCCTGATTCTCATAGCGGCGCTGAGCATTGCCTATACCGCCGTGGTGAGGCTTCTCAACCCTATGCACATCCACGATCTCGGCATGGGTCTTCTTGTTTCCTTAGCCGCCTCGCTCGTTAATCTCGGAGTGGCGCTTGTTCTGTCGCGGGCCGGGCGCAAACACGGATCCATTACACTCGAGGCAAACTCACAGCACCTGATGACCGATGTGTGGACATCGGCCGGCGTCATCGTCGGGATCGGCATTGTCGCGTTGACCGGGTGGGAAGTGCTCGATCCGGTCGTGGCAATCCTTGTCGCGGCCAATATTATATGGACCGGGTGGCGCCTGATCCACCGCTCAATCGACGGTTTGATGGATAGGGCATTGACTGCCGAGGACGAAAAAAGCGTTCTGCAGGCGCTGAGCGCCTACGAGACGGAAGGGGTGAGGTTCCACGCGCTGCGAACCAGACAGGCTGGTGCGCGGCGATTCGTCGCGGTTCATGTCCTGGTGCCAGGCGATTGGAGTGTGCAGCGCGGCCACAACCTACTTGAGCGCATCGAGAGCGACATACGGAAAACCCTGGCGGATGCGACCGTATTCACTCATCTGGAACCACTCGACGACCCCAGCGCCTGGGCGGACGAGATCCTGGAGCGAGCGGATAACTGCGGCCCGTGCGCTCCTCACGTCGGCCCGTGCACAAGCGAGCAGCAGCGCCCGATCGCGCAACAGTAACCGCGCAAGCCCCAGCCACCACGGCGCTGCCTCCATGAGTCAGAGGCCGACTATTTCCGCACGACAAGCGGACTTGGAGTCGCCTTCACCTCATGGGTGCCGAGGGTGTCACCACAAACAACGCACCGGTACGCGTGCATCTCTCCACCGGGTAGCACCAGCAGGAGGCGCTCCCGCACCGGGCGCGCAACCCGGCATCGGGGGCAGAACAGCTCCGACGCCCTGAGTCTCTCGAATTGCTTCTGTGCCATGGTTATTGAACCAGTTCCACACTCTTCACGGGCACCCAACACCTGCGGCCGTCCACCAGTTCCACCTGGTACCAGTCGGGCCGTTGCTCCACCACATCGAACTCCGTCCCGGCATGCAAAGGCTCGGTAAAGCTCGGCTCGTATGTATCGCTATCACCCTTGCGGGCGATCACCTCCCGGCCCACCACAACCCCCGTCTTCTGAGTGTGAGCAGCGTACGCCTCGGCTGCGATGGACAACATGAACAGGACAGCCACGCAGCCACAGAACCCGAGCATCCAACCCGTCCATGGCTTCCGCACGAGTATGCGCACGGCGGCAAAGAACCACAACAAAACCGAAAACAAAACAAAGATCACCGTCCTCGTCCTGGACGAGAGGTCATAGTGCCAGAAGAACAGCGTGTTCATTATCTTGGTCTTCTGCCTGACATCTATCTTGTCGAGGCACTTTGTGCGCGCATAGTCGAGATTCTGGCGCAGGTTCGCGTCGTTCGGCGAATAGAGGAGCGCCCGCCTGTAATTCAGGACGGCACGTCCGATATCCTCCATCCTGAAGTATGCGTTTCCGATATTGTAGAAGAGCGGCCCATTGTGCACCTCGCCCTCGCCAGCGATCCGTTCGAAGCGCATTATCGCCTTGCCGTAAAGGTCCCTGGCGGCATCCGGGTCTTTACCAACGGTATCGTTGGCCTGCCTGAACAGGTCATCGCCATCCCTGAGCAGGGTCCGTTTTTCCGCCTCATCCAACGCACCGCTCGCGGAGCCCGCAAGACCAAGGACCGCGGCGAGAACAGCAAACGCGACAGCGAAGGCCGAACGCATGGCGGCTGCCCGCGCGCGCCCTGACAAGAAGCGATTTCGTAGCCCGACAAGATCTTTCATATTGCCACACAACCGTTTCGGGACGCCTATTCCAGTTCTTCGGCCGTCGCCGCCACCTTTATTCCACTCCACAACCGCATTAGTTACGGCGCCCTGCCACCTCAACCTCATCAACAATCATCCATCTCCTGTTCACGCCCCGCCATCCGAATGGCGCCGCTGCATTCGCAGGCACCCCAACGCCGATGAGTCCCATCACTTCAACTTCCGCTCTATCGCACGGGCAACAGCAAGCGCCTGCTTGACGAGAGCGCCGGCGTCGCCACCTGCCGCGGATCCGCCTGCATAGCTTTCCGCTTCGCATTGGTCAAAGAAATGCTTCAGCGCCGACATAGTCACGGGATCCACACCACCGGTCTTGAGGAGCGATTCCACCTCCCTGTAACTCATGGCCGCCGACGGCACCTTCAGCCGGCAGCCAAGGTATTCCCTCATGGCATCAAGCAATACCGCCGCCGCCCCACCCGCAGCCCCACCCGCGCCCACACCCACACCCTTTGCCGCCTTGGTGAACTCTCCGAACGCCCTGCGGGCCTTGAGCGAGCGCGGATCGGCATTTCTCCGGCGAATCACCACGGTTAGCGCCAGCATGGCAATGTAAACAAGAGGCGGCAGCGATATGCTGCATATCCAGAGCGGCGACCGGAGCCAGACAGCCGGTCCGGATTGCCGGTCCACAAGCAATTCCGCCCCCTCATAGTTGTGCGCTATCCCTTTGCCCCACGCCTCGAGGGCACTGCCGGGGATGACAGTCGAACCACCATCGGAGATTCCAGCGGTGACCACGCGTGTCGGCCTGACCCTGAGGGGGATTGACGCTGATTTCGCCACGCCGTACTTGCCGGATCTCGTGTCGAAATAGGCCAGCTCCAGGGGCGGAATCGCCTGGACGTCCTCCCTCAGCGCACGAATGCTCTGCGTAAACACTTTTGCCCCGCCGGCAACTTTGCCATCGGCCATGTCCGTTGGGATCTTGAAGTCGCGCGCAAGCGCCGGCTGCTCCGCAAGCGATGGCAGCTCGACGTTCTCCAGGTACTCGGGACCGCTCAACGCAATCGTGAGAGTGATGGGGTCACCTACATTCACATCAACAGGCGTCGCGCTGGCGGCTATCCTGTACTCACCAACATGGCCCGCGAAGTTCGCCGGCCGGCCGGCCGGCGGCACAGGGAGGACGTCAAGGGTGACAGCGCCCGACGGCACAACAACTTTCTTGTACACATCCCGCGTCTGGTTGAAGAACGGGAAATCATCCCCAAAGGGACTCTGCTGTTTCTGGCGCCCGGTGAGAGCCGCACACACAATGGTCGCGGCAGGAACTTCAAAAGTGCCGGACCTCTTCGGAATCAGCACTTTCGAGAACTCAACAGCGTCATACTGCCGCCCGTCAAGCTCCTCCCTTCTCTGGACGGCCGACACCGTCCCGTTGGCCAACTGAACCTGCGACCGCTGCCCGTCGCGCTGATCGGCAAAAGCAAAGGTGGAAACGCCCAGCACCGGCAGACTCAACTGGTAGTTGCCGACCTTTGTGCCGATGTACCATGTGACCCGAAGAACCACCGGCTCGCCGACGTAGCAACTTGCTTTCGACAACGTCTGCCGGAGTTTGAAATCGTCTGACTCGGCCGGGTTATTCGCCCTGATCCGGATCGGCTGCGTCCGCGTTGTCTTGCCTTGTGCGGTTACCGTGATCGGCGGAATCCCGAGAATACCCGCCTTCGTTGCCACAAGCTCATAGTTGAAGACAGTCTCGCTGCCGGACTCGTTCTTTACCTGCCGGCCGTTCACCACGATGGTAAAAGAACTCTGTGAGCTCCGGCTTGCGCCGAGCTCCCTGACGGTGAAGTCAGAAATACCCGACACATCCGGACGATCAGGAGAATCAGCGCCGGAGACCTGCACCTGGAAGGTGAAGGGTTCGCCCAGATACACCTCCTGGCTCTCCACCGCGGCCTGTGCCGAGAACTCCGCCCCCAGCCCGCTGAGGGGGCCTGCAACCAGCACCACCAGCAAAACCGCAGCGATGCTGTATCCTTGCCTGCGCACCGAAGAAGCTATGTTGCGTAAGTAGAGCATAATATCCGGCCTGCAACATCCGATCCACCACCACCTACCAGTCCTTGTCGACTTCCCCGTATGACGACATGCTCCGCCGGTCACGAATCTCCTTGTTCTGCTTCTCTTCATCAAGGACATCGCGAACCTCTTCGTCAACCTTGGCGGCGGCATCCTGCTGCTGGTCCTGCTGATCCTGGCCCGCCTGCTGTTGCTGATCCTGTTGCTGTTGCTGATCCTGTTGCTGTTGCTTGTCGTCACCCTTCTGGTCGCCAGACAGTGCTTTCAGAGCCTCTTTCAATTCCTCCGCCGCGCCGGCCTGATCCGACTGCGCTGCCGCAGGATCGTTCTTTCTGAGCTCACCGGCCGCCTTTTCCTGGCGATCCGATGCCTTTTCGAGAGACTCAGCGGCTTTCCCGGCTGTCTCCTGCTGTCTGGCCTGGTCCTGTTTCTGCGATTGTGACGCAGCTTTCATTTCATCCGCAAGCTTATCCGTCTCCTTCTTGACGCTCTCCTGCTCATCCGCAAGTTCATTGGCCTTCTTGTTCGCATCCGTGGGGTCGGCCTGCTCCGGCTTCTCCTTTTCCAGGGTCCGGCTCTTTTCGCGGGCAGCCTCCTGCTTCTGGATCAGCTCCTTCACGCGCTCGGCTGCATCCTTCTGCTGTTGCTGCTGTTTGGCGGCCTCTTCTTCCTTCTTCTTGATCTCGTCCAGTATGTTCTTCATGGTGAGGCGCACAACCTCAATGTTTTCAGCCGCATCCCTGCGGCCCGGGGTGAGCTTGATGGCATCCTGGTAGGATTTCACGCTGGTCTGGCATGCGGCGAGCGCCTTCTTCAGGTCGCTATCCTTCTGCCGCTCAGCCTCGCGGAACGAACAATTCCCGAGGTTATATCTGGCATCCGCCTCGAGCCTCAGGTCTTTGGTCCTGGTCGCCGCCTTCTCGTACATTTCCGTGGCGGCAGCGAAGTCGCCCTTGCGGTAAAGGACATTGCCCTTGTTCAGGAATACCACCGGTGACTCTGGCGCCTCGACCGACGCTTTGTCGTACAGTTGGACGGCTTCCTCATACCTGCCCGCCACGTAGGCGCGATTGCCGTCCTGTATGAGGCTGCGGGCCGACTCGGCCAGTGCATCCGCCGCGCCCGCCAGCACGAGCACCATGACGCCGACGATTGCACGCGCGCTGAAGGGCGCGCCTGCACATGACCTGGCGCTACGTCTGCCGCCACGCCCGCAATCATCTCGACCGATTCTCCCGCGGCGCATCATTTTCCGGCCCCTCCCACGCCATTGTCCCTAATCTTGCGGCGACGATCACCGATACCGGCCTCAAGACACAGGAGAGCAAACGCCAGGCCGAGGAATATCTGGAACTTCTCCTCGTAGAGCTTCACAGTTTGTGATTCCAGTGCCTTCTTCTCGGCCGACAGGATAAGCCTGGCATAGACATCGCCGAGGTCAATGGCTCCGGTGCTGACATGATAGTATGTGCCGCCGGGGGTGGCCAGGGCCATCTTCTTCAGCGTATCGGCATCGAGCCTCGACCAGACCTCTTTCCCCTTGTACTTGAGGAATTCTTTTCTCCCCTGCGGGTTCGTCACTGGAATACGCCGCCCCTCGTTCGCATTGCCGAACCCGATTGCGATTATCCTGATTCCGCGCTCTCCGGCTTTTTCCGCAGCGTCAACCGGGAAGCTGTCGTGGTCCTCACCGTCTGTTATGAGGACGATGTCCTTGCATTCCTTCTCCTGGTCGTCGAAGATCTCGGCCTTGAGGATATGCCGGATTGCATCCCCCATCAGCGTGCCTCCCCGCGAAATGCTGTCGGTGCTTATGTCGTCGAGCATCATCCTGAAGAACCCGTAATCGAGTGTCAGCGGACACTTCACGGCGGCCGTTCCGGAGAATACGACAATACCCACCCGATCACCCTGGAGCCTTTCGAGGCAGTCGCGTATAGCGAGCTTGGCGCGCTCGAGCCTGTTGGGCGCGAGATCCTCAGCAAGCATGCTCCTGGAGACATCCAGCAGGAAGACTACATCCCTTCCACGCCTTTCGATTTTGCGCTGGGTGGGGTTCCAGCATGGCCGGGCCAGGGCAAAAGCGATCATCGCAACCGCCAGGAGCACCATCGCTGCCATCACGCGCCGCCTTGCCGGGCTTACCGTTGTGCTGATGCGCCCAACCAGCCCGGCGCCGATGAACATCTCGATTGCGCGCTTGCGCTTCCGCGCCGCATACACGAAGAGCCCGAACATCAGGGGCACCGCAAAGAGAAGGAAGAGCATCGCTAGGTCTGCGAACTTGAACTCGCTCATGGCGCCCTCCTGAACACAGTGCACCGCAGCGCTATTTCAACAAAGAGAAGAATGAACCCCGCGAGCGCAAACGGCGCAAACAGCTCGCGGTAATCCATGTAGCGCATTGACTCGACCTCGGTGCGTTCCAACTGGTCGATCTCCCGGTATATGGTCTGGAGGGACTTCGCGTCCTCCGCCATGCGGAATATGCCACCGGTCTCCTTCGCCATCTGCTCAAGCATCGCACGATTCACGCCGGACCTTACCGGCACGCGCAGATTGCCGAATATCGGATCAGGCACAACCATCGTGCCTTCGCCGCCGCCCACCCCGATAGTGTAGATCTTGATACCCCATTCGGCGGCGAGCTTTGCCGCCTGGACCGGGTCCCGCTTGCCGGCGTTGTTCTCGCCATCAGTCAGCAGGATCAGAATCTTGCTCTTGATCCGGTACTTGTCGCTGTTCTCGCCTGTCTGGCTTGCGAGGGTCTCCTCGGCCGTCTTCAGCCTCGCCGCGGCCAGGGCAACAGCATCACCGATGGCCGTCCCGTCCTCGTTACGGTTGTCAGCAAGGCGGACGGTTCCCAGGAACTCACGCAGCGCACCGTGCGACAACGTGAGGGGGCAGATGGTGTCGGGGTAACGTGCAAAGGCCACCATCCCTATCAGATCCGACGGCCGGCCGGGCAACCCGCGTTCTCCGCCCATGACGAACTTCTCAAAGACATCCTTCACCACCCCCAGCCGGTTGGAGACAACGCCCTCGTACTCCATCTCCTGCCCCATGCTACCCGAGCGATCAACCACCATCTCAATGGCGATCCCCTGGCTGACGTCCCTGATTCGCTCCTTACCCTCCTGCGGCCTCGCAAGCGCGATCACCAGAAGCACGAGGGCAAGGATCCTCAGAAACGGCGGGACAAAGGCCAGCCGTTGCCTCAAAGATGGCGGCACTTTCGCCACCGACGCGGTTGTCGAGAACGACAGTGTCGCACCACGCCGGCGCCGGTACCGCAGCCAGAAGACCAGCGGCAGCACCAGCAGAACAAGCAGCGCCCATGGTGAGTCAAGATGCATTGTTGCTATCCGTTGTGTTTTGTCCGTCGCGGCGCGCGGGCGGCCAGCCATGACATACGCAGCCCTGGCGCCACACTGGAAGATTTGCGCTAGATCTCACGGCTTGGCTTCCTTCCCGCCCTTTGCGCCAGCTTCCTCAGTTGGCACGGTCTCAGCTATGAACCTCCTGCAACTGTCAAATGTTGCCTGGATATCGGGCGGACCAGGCTGGTGCTCGGCGAACTTGACCATGTCGCAGTTGACAAGAAAGCCTTTGAGCAGAACCTTGTGCTGGAGAACGAGCGAACCGCCTGAGCCGAGCTCGCCCAGAAATTCCTCGGTGGTGCGCTCCGGCGCGTGGAGACCGAACCTGTCCTCGATATAGTGCCGCAGGATGTCGGATATGCGCTGATAGAATGCCTTGACCTGGCCCTTGCCGACCAGGTCCTCATCGACCAGCGCCTGGAGGCGGCTGTAGGCGAGTTCGTGCGGTAGCACGACAGGCTGGACGCCTGGCCTGCCCGCCCGGCGGATCAGGCGCCAGGCCACGACCGCCATGGCAACGGCAAGCAGGCCGATCGCCGACAGACCCAGGACCCACGCCGCCGGCCGCAGGTTCCCCGGCAGACTGGCCGGCGGTGCGATATCGTTGATCTTGAGCGCCTTGACCGTCTCAGGCAGGAGCGACTTGACTTTGACGGTCACCTCTTCGGTTTCCATCTCGTGCTTCACATCGGCAGCCTCGCCCTTCTTCCGGAAGCTGATCCTGAACGGCTTGATGACATAGTCGCCGGACAAGAATGGCTCCAGCACATAGATCCGCCTGGTCACGACCTCGTTGTTATCCTCGAGCTTGGGCTGGGACGTGCGGTAGTCGGCTATGGAGAACTGCTCAAGCTTATCGCCCACCGGAGGCAGTTCGATATCGCAATCCTCTTTCGCCCTGACCTCAATAGTGAGGTTCACCTTGTCGGCAATCGAGATCTCGTTCTTATCCAGCTTCACAATCGCCGTCACCGGCCCCCGCTCAACCTTGCGCTCAATACCTGCGGCCGCGGGCGCCACTTCCGTATTCTTGCCACCGGAACAGGAAACGCAGGCGACAAGGCAGAGCACCATCGCCGCGAGGACGGCGTGGCTGCGGGATGACGCTTCATCTGTCCGGGTGTATGCCAGGGAAGACATGCCGGCGGCTCGCCAGCCCGGCGCGGCAGCAGATCGCATGGATGGTATTGGAGTCTTCACTGGAACATTCATTTCAGCTCGCTCACTTTTGCGCCGGCACATTCTCCTGCGTCTCTTCGCCCGGTTTGAAGGAAGAGTAGTGAATCGTCACGTTGTATTGTTTCTTCAACCGCTCGAAGAGGCTCTCCTGAGCCTCACGCTCCTTCGCGGCATAGAGGTCGCCGTACACCGCCTGCCTGACTTCATCGAGGGGGCGCTGGCGCTCCGGTTCGACTTTGAGAACCTTCACCACGCTGACGCCCCCGTCAGTCTTGATGGTTCTATCGCAGACCTTCCCCTCTTCAGTTGCGAAAATGATCTCTGCAGCGCCCGGCGAGCGCCCGACGCCCTGGATAACATCTACACCCTTCTCGACCCTTCCTTCCACTACTCCGCCGTTCGAGGCTGTCCGTTTGTCGGCGGAAATCTCCCGGGCGACATCTTCGAACTTTTCCCCGCCATCAAGGCGTTTCCGGACCGCTTTTGCGGCATCCTCATCCTTGGCCAGGATGTGTGCAATCTGCGCCCTTGCCGGTGTGGTGTACCCGCCCTTGTGGGCTTCGTACCAGGTCTCAACGTCACCCTTCGTGATCTTTATCTGCTCAGCAAGCTCCCTCCGGAGCGCCTGATCGGCCAGGACCGAGCGTTCAATGTCTCGGATTGTGTCGCGCAGCTTGACATCGTCAGCCAGCTTGAGCTCGACCGCCCGGCGGTAGAGCAGCTCCTCCGCGACAATGGCATTCAGCGCCTGCAGCCTTTCGGCCGCTGACGAGGCGCGCTGGAACATGGCCTCCTTCTGCTTGTTACGCTCCTCCGCGGGCATGGCGGCCGTAAATCTCGCGAGCTGCCTGTCGATCTGGTCCTCAATGCGCCGGTCCAACTCCTCCCTGGTAATCTTCCTCTGGCCAAGTTCCGCCAGGACTTCCGACCCGGCCGTCTGCGCGTCGGCATTAGCGCCGACCCGCTTGTCCAGCTCGTACCGCAGCGCAGAGAATTTGCCGAGCGACTCAAGGCACTGAGCCGTCCGCCTGTTTATCTCCTGTGCAAGCTCCGGGACGGTCGCGTGACTCTCCGAACGATAGTAGCTGTCGAGGGCCCTGTCATAGTCGCCAGCTTCCTGGTAAAGGGTCCCGATGCGGTACAGGATCCTCGCCGCCTCTTCGCTGCCCGGGGATGATGCGGCGAGGTATTCCTTCCATGCCTCTGTGGCGCGCGCCGGCAACCCCTGTTGCTCGAGCTTCAGCGCGAGGTCTTTCCTTGCGCCAGCACTCAACGCCCCGGCGGCTGGGGCCCCGGCAGTGGACGGCCGTCTTGTCAGCGCCACTGCCAGCACCACATTGCAGGCCACAGCAACCAGCGCAACAGCGGCCAGCGCGTAGAGCCCTCCCTGTGATGGGCCATTCTTCGGCCCGGTCTGCGGAACGGAGAAATCGAACTTATCAGTCATGTCCCTGGTCCTCCCGGCTTCACGTCAGGCGTTCATCTCCCTGACTTTCTCTCGCGGGACTTGAAGAACCTGACCAGATCCCTCACGTAGTCCTCGCTTGTCACAACTTCAATCTGGTCTATCCCGTTGGACCTGAACAGCTCGCGCAATCGCTTCGACCGCACATCACCAAGCTGCTCATAGCGCCTGCGGACTGCCGCGCTGCCGGTATCAACCAGGACCGACTCACCGGTCTCAGCATCCTCCAGCTCCACCAGCCCGATGTTCGGAAAGCTGACCTCCCTGGGGTCCGTCAGGGTTACAGCAATGAGGTCGTGTTTCCGGCCGACAATCCGCATCGGCTTCTCGAACTCCTCGCCCAGGAAATCGGACACAAGGAACACGACGCACCGCTTGTTTGTGACGCGGCCAAGGTAGTCGAGGCCGCCCGCGATATCGGTCCTCGCCTGCCGCGGCCTGAAGCCAAGGAGGTCGCGCACAAGCCGCAGCACGTGGGATACCCCCTTCGCGGGCGGCACAAAGAGCTCAACAGTGTCGGTGAAAGCTATCAACCCGACCTTGTCGTTGTTCTTGATCGCGGAGAAAGCCAGCAACGCACACAGTTCCGCGGCGACTTCGTTCTTGGTCTGCCTGCCGCTGCCGAACGTTCCCGAAGCCGACAGATCGACCAGGAACAACACCGTCAACTCCCGCTCCTCGACGAACCGCTTGACGTAGGGATGCCCGATGCGTGCCGTGACGTTCCAGTCGATCGTTCGCACCTCGTCACCGGGCTGATACTCGCGAACCTCGTCAAACTCCATCCCGCGCCCCTTGAAGACACTCCCGTACTCACCGGCAAGGATGTCGTTGACAGCCTTGCTGGTGTAGATCTCGATGTATCGTATCTTACGGGCCAGCTCTTTCGGGATCATGGCACCTCGACGGTCTCCAGTATCTTCCGGACAATGTCCTCGGACGTCTTTTCTTCAGCTTCCGCCTCGTATGTGACTATGATGCGGTGCCGCAGGACATCCATGGCGATGGATTTGACATCCTGCGGGGTCACAAATCCACGCCCCTCCAGGAATGCGTGCGCGCGGGCGGCCATCGCCAGGTAGATGCTTGCGCGCGGCGACGCCCCGTAGCGGATGAGATCCCCGATATCCAGCTTGAATGTGGCCGGATTGCGCGACGCCTCGACGATGTTCACTATGTATTCCTCGATCTTCTCGTCCATGAAGATCTCGTCGGTCAGCTCCCTCAACCGGAGTATCTCAGCCGGCTTGATGACCGTCTCAACGGCGGTCTTCGGACTCGAGGTCGCCATCTTCTTCAGTATCTGCTGTTCTTCAGCCTTGGACGGATACGTCACCTTCAGTTTGAACATAAACCTATCCACCTGCGCCTCCGGAAGCGGGTAGGTGCCCTCCTGTTCGATCGGGTTCTGGGTGGCAAGAACCATGAACGGCTCGTCGAGCTTGAAGCTCTGCTCGCCGATGGTGACCTGCCGCTCCTGCATTGCCTCCAACAGAGCGCTCTGAACCTTGGCCGGCGCGCGGTTGATCTCATCCGCCAGGATGATGTTCGCGAATATGGGACCCTTCCGCGTGGTAAACTCACCGCTCTTCGGACTGTAGATCAGTGTTCCTATCAGGTCAGCCGGGAGCAGGTCAGGTGTGAACTGGATCCGCCTGAACGACGCCTGTATGGACTTGGCGAGGGTCGTCACGGTCAGGGTCTTTGCCAGTCCAGGCACCCCTTCGATCAGAACATGGGTATTGCAGAGCAACGCGGCGAGCAGGCGATCGATCAGCTCATGCTGCCCTACGATTACACCCTGCACCGATGTCCTCACGCGGCCTATGAGCGCGCTTTCAGCAACAACCCTCTCACCTATCCTCTTTACGTCAACGGCCATGGCGGGCTCCTTTCATCGTGTTTATAAGTCGTAAGTCGTCAGCTTCAAGTTGCCACCCGGCATACATACAAGCGCAGCATGCAGCCAGGCAGTTCAGCAACAATCGTGCCAGATGGATCCAGAAGGATAAGAAGACGCTAGAATGGAAGACCATACTCCTTGATCTTCCGCTGGATAGTGCGGCGGGATATGCCGAGCTTTTCCGCAGCCAGGGTCCTGTTGCCTTCGTGTTTCCTCAATGACGCGAGCAAGATCTCCTTTTCCATGCCGGCAAAGGTCATTCCATCCGGCACTGAGAAGTCATCCTGCACCTTTGGCGGGGTATCCATCCGCACATCGGCCGCCATCAGGGACTGGCCCGATGTCATGACCACGGAGGCCTCAACCACATTCCTGAGCTGGCGAACGTTGCCGGGCCAGTCATATGCCTCAAGCCTTTGGTAGAACTCGGGCTCAACGGCGGAGAAGTGGCGGCCGTGGTTCTCGCATGACATTGCGATGAACCTGTCGACGAGGGGCCGGATATCCTCGCGTCTTTCCCTGAGCGGCGGAATCCGGATGACCACAACCTTAAGCCTGTAAAGCAGATCCTCCCGGAAATCACCCTCCTCCACAAGCTCGTCAAGGTCACGGTTCGATGCTGATATTACCCGCACGTCGACCTTTACCTGGTCCTGCCCCCCGACCCGGAACAGCTCCCGCTCCTCCAGAACCCTGAGCAGCTTCACCTGCACGGACTTCGGTGCGTTCCCAACCTCATCAAGGAACAGGGTGCCGCCATCGGCCCGCTCGAACGAGCCCTTCCGCTGCGCCGCAGCCCCCGTGAAGGCCCCCTTCTCGTGACCAAAGAGTTCCGATTCAAGCAGAGTCTCCATGAAGGCGCCGCAGTTGACTGCCACGAATGGCCCCGCGCGCCGTTTGCCGTCGTAATGTAGCGCCCTTGCGACCACTTCCTTGCCGGTGCCGCTTTCGCCCAGCACAAGCACCGTGGCATTGCTGTCGGCAAGAGACGCCACCTGCGCGGCCACCGCCTTCATTCCGGCCGACTCCGCCACCATGGCCCCACCGGCATTCCGGCCAGTGACAGCCTTGCGCAGGCTGGCGACTTCGAGCCGGAGGCGCGCGGTCTCTGCGGCCCTCGAGACCTTGGACTGGATATCCTCAAGATCAAGGGGCTTGGAGATATAGTCATATGCACCGGCCTTGAGCGCATGGACGGCCGACGAGACTGTGCCGTACGCGGTCATTATCAGGACCGGCACATTCGGATCCATGCGGCGGATCTGGGTGAGGACAGCCATGCCGTCCATCCCGGGAAGCATGAGATCGGTCAACACCACTTCAAAGGATTCTTTTCGGAACTCGGCGACAGCCGCCTCGCCACTGGACACGGCAATGGCCACAAAACCCGCGTCTTCAACAGCCTCTTTCACCGACCGGCACCCGTCCCGATCGTCCTCAACAATCAGTATTCGTGGTGAGCTCATGCTTTCTCCGCCAGCGGCAGGACAATCCTGAAACAGGCACCGCCGCCAGGCACGTCCTTCACGGTTATCTCCCCGCCACTGTCCTCAACGGCGGTCTTCGCAAGAGCAAGTCCCAGGCCAGTCCCGCCCGGCCGGGTGGTGACGAACATCTCAAAGATGCGGTCTTTTTCCGCCCCTGGCACACCTGGCCCCTGGTCGCATACCTCGATAACGGCGTTGTCTTTCTCCCTGCTGCAGCACACGGACACCCGGCCGCCCCGGGGTGAAAAATGCTCGGCGTTGGTGAGAATATTCAAAATAGCCCTTTTGAGTCCTGCAGGGCGGCCCATGACAGCAAGGTCCATATCGGGGATGCTGGCCTCAGCAACCACGCCGGCCTGCTCAAAGCGGGCCGACAGCAACTCAAGGCAATCCCTTATGCAGGCGCCGAGCCTGACCCGCTCATGGATATCCGGGGCCGGCCTGGACAGGAACAGAAACTCCTGGAATATCTTGTCCATCCTGTCAATCGTTCCGCCCGCCCGCGCCGCCAGTTCGGCAACGCGGCCAGGCTTGCTGTCGCTCCCCTTGAGCGCCTCCTTCTGCATCATCTGCACATCGAGCTTGAGCGACGACATCGGATTTCGGAAGTCGTGCACGATCCCGTTTGCAAGCACACCGGCAAAAGCGAGATGCTCTTCGGCACGGCGGCGATCCTCACGCCTTGCATCGCGGCGCATGATCAGGACAACCAGCACGGCGCATATGCAGAAACCGACAAAGATCGTCGCCACTGAGATCTTGAAGATGCCAGAGACCTCGACCGATGGCGCCCCAGGTCCACGCTCGATCGCCTCGCGCCTGACACCGACACTCACCGAACATGGTTGTCCCCCTTCCCCGCCCACGTCCGCAGTGAAGACGACAAGCGGGATGTTGTTTGTGCCGGCGACCAGTATTTCCCTGCCTATCTCAACCCGCTTCGGATCCGTCCCCACAGCCGACATGGCCGGCGGGATCTCCGCCCCGTCTACCCCGCTCAACTGCTCCTGGAAGACCACGACCCCGTCGCGTGACACCGCAACGTACTGGAGATTACGTTCCAGTTTGCGGAGCGAACGCACCAGTCTGGAAAAGCTCGCCCAATCCACCCGGCCCGTCTCAGCGCTGCGCACCACTGACTGGTCGGCAAGCTGCGCCGCAATCATCCTGCCGGAGTCAAGCACCGAGCGCGCGGCTGTCACGCGGGCGGACTGGCGATATATGTTCCTGATCACCCACAACCCGCTGGCAGCAAGCACAGCTATGGCCATGACCAGCGCCGCTGTCACCAGGGTCGATGGAAAACTGGAACGCCGTGTTTGCATACGGGTGGAGTTTACGCCGGAATGTCGGGGAATCAAATGGAAACGCATCACCACCGCTCTTTCCCTCCCGGCGTGACATTTCGGCGCGGTCAGTCGGCCAGAATGGCACGGCAACCAGCGCCGCTGCCAAACCCGACTTCGCCCGGCGGGGTGCATGGAAACCATGGCTCATCATCGCCTGAGTCTGGATGCCATCACCGAGGTGCGGCGAGGCCTTGAATCCCCCTGCGCAGACACCGGACAGCGCCCTTGGCACGCTAGCTGCTAAGCTGATCCCGATGATTTCCAGTGACCAGCCTGAAGATGGGAGGAGCATGGAAGTGCGCGGTAGAGGCCATGCGATGGACCGGGTAGCGATGATCGCCCTGATTGCGATCCAGGCCGCGACCATTGCATACCTCTACCGCGCTTCCAACAGGGACCGGGCCGAGAAGGAGATTCTTCTCAGCCGCATAGAGCGCCACGAAGCGCAGGAAGACGCCGCCCTTGTCGTACGGGGCTCAACGGCCTATCCGCGAGCCCCGGCAAACAATGCGCAGGACCATGCGGCTTCGCTTCTGCGCGCACACACCGACATGGATCGCGTCCTGGAGTCCATGTTCGGGGCCCCGGGCTACCGTGATGAAATGTTCATACCGGATTCGTCGCTCACACAGATCGACAGGCTCCACGCCCAGGCGATACGGATGATCGAGAACTCCTTCGAGGACTTCCGGTTGGCGGAGAGGGCGATGCGGCCCGGCAGCCAGATGGGGTATCTTGTCATATCCCCCGCCATGGACTTGAGGGAGTTCGACGACTGCTACCTCCTGGCCATCAGCCTGCCGCACGCAACACGGCCGGAACTCTCCGTTGTCCTTGACGGGCAGGTGCTGTGCGTGAGCGGCAGGCAGTCGGGACGACGAGACGGCACCTGGCGGTTCGATAAGCGCGTACAGTTGCCCGGGCCGGTATCCGCACAGGCAGTTCGCGCCACCCTCACCAACGGCATATTGCGGATTGTGGCGCCCAAGGGAGCAGACGCAGCGCCGGCCGAACAACCTTCTCGCATCATGTAGAAGAGAACGGGAGGAAAGGAAATGAGCATGAGACAGGACCGCCTAGCCGGCAAAATACTGGCCGCCGCTACCGCCGCGGCAATACTTCTACCGGCGTGGGGCCTGGCACAGGCGGCCGACGGAGCGGCGGACCCGGCGTCAGGTTTCGGGCGCAAGGGTTTCGCCACCGTTGCAAAGAAGGCCGTGGATGCGGTGGTGTCAATCAGGGTCGAGAGAATGCTTAAAGGCGGCCTCGCCGTCCAGGAGTCCGACCTCAACGACCCGTTCGAGTTTTTCGACAGGTTCTTCGGGAATCGCTTCCAGGCGCCGCAACACCGGCAGCAGACACCCCGCTTCGGCGCTCCTCGTCAATTCAAACAGCAGGGCCAGGGCTCCGGCTTTATCATCACAAAGGACGGATACATCCTTACCAACCACCACGTGGTTGGCGATGCCGACAAGATCGTTGTGAGGCTGCGCGACGGGCGGGAATTCACGGCAAAGCGGATCGGAACGGATAAGAAGTCGGAGGTGGCTCTCGTGAAGATCGACTGTGACGATCTCCCGTTCCTGGCACTTGGCGACTCATCCAAGCTGGAGATCGGCGAATGGGTAATTGCGGTCGGAAACCCCTTTGGCCTGGCCGAAACCCTGACAGTGGGTGTCGTTAGCGCAAAGGGGCGCAGCGGCATGGGGATAGCCGACTACGAGGACATGATTCAGACCGACGCCGCGATCAATCCCGGCAACTCCGGAGGCCCGCTGCTTGATATTGATGGAAAGGTCATTGGCATCAACACGGCAATATTCAGCCGGGACGGCTGCTACATGGGCATCGGTTTCGCCACGCCGATCAATATGGCAAGGGCCATAAAGGACCAGCTACTGACTTCAGGAAGAGTGGTCCGGGGCTATCTCGGCATAGCCATTCAGGACTTCAACAGTGAACTGGCGGAGCAATTCGGCGCAAAGGATCAGACGGGGATACTCGTGACGGAGGTCGCGAGGAGCTCACCTGCCGAAAAGGCGGGCCTGCAGGAAGAGGACGTCATCCTGAAGCTGGACGACAACGACGTTGAAAGCGTCGGCGCATTCAGGAATACCATAGCATCGGCAACTCCCGGAACCGCTGTCGCACTCACCATCCTCCGTGACGGCACCAGGAAAGCCATCAAGGCGGTATGCGGAACACTGCCGGATGACTCCACCGTACCGGCGCTCCATGGCGAGGAGTCGGCGGGCTCACTTGGGCTTTCGATCCGCGAACTCACTCACGATATCGCCACCCGACTGGGCGACTCAACCGGTGAAGGCGTATTGGTGAACAGCGTAGACCCGTCGGGTTTGGCCGCCGCCAACGGAATCGAGGCCGGCGACCTGATTGCAAGTGTCAACCGCAAGCCGGTTCGCACGGTCGACGATTTCAAGGCAGCAATAGCGGATTTCGGCAGCAGCAAGTCGGCGCTTCTCAAGGTGAAGAATGACAAAGGAACCCGCTTCGTGGTGATCAGCGCGAAGTAGAAGCCTGCCCCCGGTACCAGGCAACAAAACGCTCGATGCCGGCCTCAATGGGTGTGGTGGGCTTGTAGCCGAGAAGCCGAACGGCTTTTGAAATGTCGGCGCAGGTAACCTTCATATCGCCGGGTTGTTCCGGTTGCAGGGACAACTTCGCCCGCTTGCCAAGGCGTTTCTCGATAAGCTCCACAAGAGTCGACAGCCTGGTGGTGCGTGATTCCCCCAAGTTTATAATCTCGAACCCGAGATCCCTGTCAACAGCCGCCGTAACGCCATCAATGATGTCGGTGTAGTAGGTGTAGTCTCTGGCGGAGCCGCCGTCGCCGTAGAACGGAATCGGCTCCCCCCTGTCGATCATGCCGGTAAACTTGTGAATCGCAAGGTCGGGTCGCTGCCTCGCCCCATAAACGGTAAAGAACCTGAGCGCCGTGCAGGAAATGCCGTATAGGTGGTGATAGTTGCTACAGTACAGCTCGCATGCCGCTTTCGTCGCCGCATACGGACTCATCGGTGAAGTCACTTGAGTGTCTTCACGAAACGGCGGAGTGGACGAATGGCCGTACACGCTCGACGAGGAGGCAAAAACAAGCCTCTTAATGCCCCGCTTCTTCGCCATTTGAAGGATATTCAGCGTGCCAAGGCAGTTCACCTGCTCGTAGAGGATCGGATCGACAAGGCTGGGCCGAACCCCGGCACGCGCAGCCAGATGGACAATGACATCGAATTTCCTGTCTTGTCCTGCAAGTTGCTCGAGGACACCAGCATCCCGGACGTCGCCTTCAACAAATGTGAAAAGCCGATGCTGGGTTGCAGTGGCCATGTTGCGCTTCTTGATGGCCGGGTCATAGAAATCGTTCAAATCATCGAGAACGACGATCTCATCACCGCGTTCAAGGAGTCGTTCGACAAGGTGGCTTCCGATAAAGCCGGCACCGCCGGTGACAAGAATCTTCACGCTTTCCCCTCCATACCGTTGACAACAACGGCAGGAGGATAGCGCAACGGATCGCGAGAGTCAACCGCCCGACAGTTCGCCCCGTCAGTTCACCGGCGGAGTCCAGGTCATCGTTGCACCTCGATGGAAGTAGTAGTAGGCCTTGCCCGGCTGCAGCTTGACCGGAACCGAGATCCCTGCAGCACCCTGCCGCCACCAATTTCCGTCCAGCCCCAGATACAACATATACCACTTGTTGTTGTACTCCGCGTAAAGCAGGTCGGCGCTGGCTACACCACTACCCCGCGTGCCCTTGCCGACAGCCGAAAACCCCCAGCCAAGCGGCAACTCAGTGGCCCCCTTGGCTGCATGCGGCCATCCGAATACCCGCCATTTGTTCTGGGGGAACGTGATCGACGGGGTGATCGTCGGCTTTGGACCGGAGAATCCCGCAAAGCTCGTCGCATCGCCGTAGTCCGGAGACCTCCTGAGCCAGAATCCCATTCCTGGATGGATTTCGGCATTTCCAGACACGCCAGACAGCTCAGACCATCCTGCGCTCGTGTTAAGATACCCATTGCCCCACGTTTCTGAGTTAGTCGTCTGTATCCAGATGTAATCCGCTGCCATATTGTTGGGCCTGGCAGTCATACCACTTGCAACCGCAGCACCTGCATCTGAGCTGATATACGCCTTCGGGCTACCGATTGCGCCATATGAGGTCGGCAGCGAGGAAAGGTGGTATGCGTTCTTTCGACGGGTCTGCGCCATCCACACGTACGTGTCGTCAGCCCAGAACATATCCGTCTCGTTGGACGCACAGCAACGATAGTAATAGAGGGTATCGGCAGCGACACCACTCGAAATAGTCTTAGAGAACGAACCGATGCTGATGGTACTCGCCAGCACGCTGTTTGACCACTTCGAGCGATCCGTCCCGCCATCAGTTGGCCCCCAGAATATCCGGCAATCCACAGCGCCTGAAGCGAACGCGAGCTCTCCATTGAGTGTCACCGAACTACCACCCATGCTGGTTGCCCTGGCGTTGTGGACAACCGCGCTCGAGAAGGCGCTCTCGCCTACCGCCACGCTGTCGAGGTATGATGGCTCAGTCGTACTACCCTCAACAACACTCATGTTCTCAAAACCGACCTGGTCTGTATTGTAGAAACTGTATTGCGAGACGACATTAGTGCCGTTAATCCATAGATCCCACTTCTTGGTGCCGTACTGGAGACGCACCGTGAACTTCGTCCACTGGTTGGCCGGGACTGTCGGAAGCGCGTCGTCAACAATCGTTATGGCATTTGTATAGTCGTAGGCCACCGTTTGCCCGCTCGCGTTGAAATAGAACACGGCCGTGCAATTCGCCGCAAACGCCGCACCCCCACTGCGCACAGGCATCCCATAGAACTCCGCCCACACAACGCTCTTTGCAGGGCTGTCTGTAAAGTCCTGAGACAGCCTGATGTACCCGTTTTCAGTGTCATTGCTCAGAGCAGCGACAGAGGATCGCCCACTGACGGATGCCCGAATTTCAGAACACCCACCAGCAATACCGCTGGCGTCATAAAGGCCCGTGACCGTCACCCATCCGCCCTGGCCGTTCAGATCGCTGTCCGTGGCGTAGCCGAACGACTCAGCCCACGGCACCGTGGCGGCATTTGCGGTCAAAACCCCCACAAACAACAGCGCGCTAGCAACAACCGAACAACCTTCCAACAAATTCCTCTTCATTGGGTACTCCCTGTGTCATCGATTAAGCTCATAAGACTCAACTCAACACCACCATATACTACGAATTGTGGCTACCACTGTCAACAGTCAACTTCAGTTACCATTCGCGCAGGCACAGATCCCGCCGCAGGCCCGCACGTGCAGCAACGATGCGACTGCTGGTGCCGAATCATCACCGGAAGACAGAAGCGAGAGAGAGAGAGACCACAGCACCAAAAAAAAGGCTCCCGAATTTCTTCGGAAGCCCCAAAATAATTTCCCGGCAACGAGCTACTCTCCCGTGGTCATCTCCCACAGTACCATCGCCGCAAAGGCCCTTCACTTCCGTGTTCGGAATGGGAACGGGTGTTACGTCCTCGCAGAGTCACCAGGAAAAATCCTAAAAATGGATTGCATAGAGAAGATACAGAACTGCACGAATGCTGAGCCAGAAAATAATGGTCAAGACTCACGGCTGATTAGTACCGGTTAGCTAAGCACATCACTGTGCGTACACACCCGGCCTATCAAGGTCGTAGTCTTCAAC